>JAEIGA010008342.1_pt1 | contig 15696 bp, 3 predicted proteins | sample 9270691 | NCBI WGS metagenome assembly JAEIGA01 (sample SAMN17057246, study PRJNA624740) | gut metagenome | biome: biome; isolation source: fecal sample | host: Bos grunniens | place: China: Xizang | collected 2019
AATGAACTTTTTCCAACCCCATTAATACCAACAAGGCCAATCTTATCTGTATCATTAATAACAAAAGATGCATCTTTAAATAGTGTTTTGTCTAAATATTTAATTGTAATATTGAATGCATTAATTAACATATGTTTATTCCTTTATTATAGTATATCATAATTAATAAGCTTTTTCAAAAAATAAAAAATAAAAACTCCCAATTGGGAGTTTTAGTTTTTATATTATTTACCTTCTTTTTTAGCTTGAGCAGCAGCAACACGTTTGTTGAAACGGTCAACACGGCCAGCAGCTTGAGCAAACTTTTGTTCACCTGTATAGAATGGATGACATTTTGAACATGTATCAACACGTACTTCCTTGTTAGTTGATCCTGATTCAAATGTATTACCACAAGATACACAAACAACAGTTACTTTATGGTATTGTGGATGAATGCCTTTTCTCATGATTTCTCTCCTTCCGCCATGACTTTGTAACGTCAAGTCATAGTAAGTTTTATTTTTACGTATATATTATATCAAAATTTATATATATTGTCAAATGGTAGGCTTTCTAATTATCTATTATTAAAATTACATTTCACCTAAGAAACCAATCATGAATCCAATAACAAACCAAACAGCTGATAGCACTATACCAATAATACACATTGTTCTTGGTTTAGAACTCTTATATTTAGTTAAACCCATAATTGAGAATACTAAACCTAACCAACCACCTAAACACGAGAATATTAAAGCCATAACAGCCATAGCCATTCCAGGTTCTTGTGGAGCAGCAGGTTTTGGTTCTTGATAACCTTCAATAAATTGTTCGTTCTTTTCACCGCAATAAGTACAATGAGCCTCACTATGTAATACTTCATTTCCGCAATATGGACATTTCATAAAATTTTTCCTCCTGTTAGTATATATTACAATTATATTATATCACTATATTTTTAAAAAGCAAATAAATATATAATATAAGAAAAAGAAGTATTTAAAGAGTTACCTCTTAAAATACTTCTTTTATTGTTTTAGATAACGATACCGTTAGCAGTTAGTACTGATGCGAAGATATCTTTAGCAATTTGAGTTTGTTCAGCTTCAGCTTTTACAGCAAGTAAGTCAGCTGGAGTAACAGTTGCGTTGTTGATCTTTTCAACTAATGCTTGTAAACTTTGGATAGTGTCTAATTCTTTATCCCATTGTTCAGCAGTTTGGATAGCTTCAACTTCAGTTTCAGTTACAGTATAGTAAGTTCCTAATCCTAGTGAAACTAGGTTAGCGTTGAATTCTTCAACGAATGCAGCTTTTAAGATTTCTGATGATACTGCAGCAAGTACTGCATCACCAGTTAAGTTTTCAATTGGACTTGACATTACGTCTAATCCCATTGAATCTAATGTCTTAATAGCATTAACGATTGCGTCAAGTTCTACAGACCAATCAGCAATTACCATTGATGATTCATAATAATCTTTAACGATTGGCATCTTAGGAACCATGTATTCAGCAGAGCTAGTTAAAATATCATTAACTAATACTGTATTTGCTTTAATATTTTCATATTTAGCAACTACATCTGCAAGAACGTATGTACCATTATTTAGAGAATCTAATAAGTTATTTAGATCTTTGATTGCAGCAAGTTCTGCATCCCAATCAGCAACAGCGTTAAGTTTAGCTTGAGTTGCAACATAATAATCTGCAACACCTAATGCTTCAAGTTTTTCATTAACTGTATCAACTAAGATATCAGATAAGATAACTGAATCACAGATGTATTCAACTGTAGCACCACTTAAGTTATCAACAGATAAGTTATTCATATCTGTTACACCATCGTTAACTAGGCTTTCAATAGCGTTAAGAATTGTAATAATTTCAACTTCCCAATCAGCAATTACCATTGAAGGATCATAGTATCCATTTACAACTGGAACTTTAACGATACATGCTTTAGAGAATTCTTCTTCATAACCATTAGCTAAGTTAGTAGCGAATAAATCAGCTACGATAGCTTTAATAGCAGCGAAGTTCCATTGAGCAAAGTCAGTTGTATTTTCTAAAATACCAGAGTTAGCAGCATTTCTTAATACATCAACAAGGATATATAAATCAGCTACGATTAATTCATCAGTAAATGTTGCATCATCTAAACGAGAAGCAGCAAGAGCTGATGCTTCAGGTAGAATTGAAGAAGCAATCTTTTCATTAACGATATCTAATACAGTTCTAGCAAGTACTTTAACTGTTTCACTTGGAAGAACAGCTTCAAGTGCATCTGCAACACCTAGGATAACTTCTTTATCTTTAAGCATGTCAACGCCTAGAGTGAATGGATGAGCAGCATAAGTATCTGCAAGAATTTCAAAGAATTTATTAGAATATTGAACTTCATTAGCAAAGTCAATTGCTTGAAGTTTAGCAGCTTGTTCAGCAGTTAAATCATAAGTAGTTAAAGCACCTAAAACAGTAGTAAAGATCTTAGCAACATTATCTTTTAACATGATATCAGTGCCAAATACTTCAACGATTTCTGCAACAGCATCTAAATTAGCAAGAATATTTTCAACTGAAATAGCAGCTGGGTTGAATTCTGTTAATTCATATGCAGCATTTACAACTCTGAAGAAGTTTGGTAATGAGTATGCAAGAACATCATCAAGAGTTGCATTGTAAGTCATTTCACCATCTGTATAACTTAATGTTAAGGCTTTGAAAGTACCTTCAACAAATGGGAAGAATAATTGTTGTACGAATGAAGATTCTGCAACTTTGTTAGCCATTTGAGTTAAATCAGCTTGTACTGAAGGGTTAGTTAGAATAGATAAGTCTGTAGCAAGAACTTGACCATTGTTTTGAACAAAGTTCATAACTTGGTTAGCAAGAGCCATATAAACTTGTAATTCATGAGCAATACTTACTTGATTCCAATCGAATGGAACAACATCATAAGCATAAGCACGACGACATACTTTATTAACTACTTCTTCAATAACAGCAGGAAGTTTAACTGTATTGAATACGCTTTGCTTCATAATTTCAATTGTTGCAGCATCAGTTAAATCAATACCATCATTACTGAATACACCTAATTCGATAGCACCGAATAAGAAGTCAGCAACATTTTCAAGTACTTCTCTTACGTTTTCGTTAACAGGCATACCTAATTGTGAACCAAATGCAGTTACAATCTTATGTACTTCTGGAGCGATTACGTTAACTAATGTAGTATCAAGAGAAATAGTATAGATTTCAACTAGAGCACTAACTGCAGCAGTATTACCAAAGAATGGAGCATCAAACTTAGCTTCATATAAACCATCAAGAGCTACATATAAATATTGAGCCATTGAAGCATAGATTTCAGCATCAGCTTCGAAGCTAATAGATGAAGCGTTAATATTTGCAAGATCAAATTCAGGACATAATTGAGCAAGGTTAGCTGTTAAACCAGTTTGATCAAGAATAACTTGAGCAACTTCAAGAACATCAGCAACTTTTACATCAACAAGATTTAATTTAGCTACATTTCTTAAAATGTTTTCTAAATATGGAATGCAAGTTTCATCAGGAAGTTGGCCAGTAGCAGCAACTTGATCTAATGAAGATTCAATCATATCATGAACGATTGCATTGAATAAGCCTAAGTCTTCAGCAAGAAGAGCTTCATTGTAATTAGATAGATCACCAAGGATAGCAAGAACGCCATCTAGATGTGAATATACTTTTTGTTCATAAACTGGAAGAGCTAGTTTAACTAGTAATTGAGATTCACAGATATGATCAAATACAGCAAGTTTAGCATCCTTAGAAACTTTACCATCTTCAGCTTTAATAGTTTCAAGTAATGCAACTAAAGCATGAGCGTAATCTTTATTATTCATAAAGTCTTTAGCTTCTTGTACATCTTCTTTAACTAGAGCTACTGTATCAGTTACATAAGGTTTAACTTGAGAAAGTTTTTCTACACCTAATTCATTTAATACAACTACTAAATCAGCAACAAGATCAACTAATAGAGCTTGTTCTGCTTCAGCATCAATTGCAGCTAAGTTAACATTTGTAAGATCAATCTTAACAATTTCAGTTAATACTTTTTCAAGTAATTCAACGAAGTTGTTATCAACCATATTTAATTCAAATGCACTTGCAGCAAGAGCAGAAATTGTAGTGTTGTCAGTAACTGCGATATCTTCTTTATAAAGAACTTTAGCTAAAACATCAAGGTTAATAGCTTGAGTTAAGATATCAGCAAATACAACAAGGTCTTCACGAATTTCAGCATCACTCATATCAGCGATTGCAAGAACATCAACATATTCAGCAACTTTACCGCTAAGTTTAGCTTTAGAAACTGCAAACTTAACAAGTTGTGGAGCGATAGAGATGTCGCTAGCTAATACTACAACTGATGGATAAATTGTTTGGTAATCATAAATAAGAGCATATAAATCAGATTTCACAAGTTCAGGTTTCTTGATAGAATTTAGAGTTGTGAATGGATTATATTTAGATACTAGAACTGGGATTAATTGTTCATAAATTTCACCAAGGATTGCAAAATCATTTTGTAAATCCATTGATGTTAAATCGATTTGTGATAAGTCTTGAGAAACTTTACTATCAACAAATTCTAATAAGTTTTGTTTATTTGCTTCTAGGTATTCTAATGAAGCAACTTTATTAAGGATTTCCTTAACTAAAGCAGCTTGGTCATAGTTGATTTCAGCACCTTCGATAATTTCGAATGCACCAAAGTCTTCAACTAATGAAGCAGCTTCAAGAATAACTTCTAATTCAGCAACTAATTCTTCACTTGAATCGTAAACTTTAGCTAAATCAGCAAGTTCAGCACCAATAACTTTAGCAACTACAGGTTGTAATGCTTCAGTATAAACTGGAAGTGCATTGTATTTAACGATTGTTAAATCAAGAACTAATTGAGCGATTTCTTCTAGTTTAGCAAATTGAGATTGATCAGCTAATAGACCCTTAACGTTACGTTTATTACTGAAGAATCCTTTAACTTCTTTAAGAGTAGTTAAGCATTCATCTTCAAGAACATCGAATGCAACACCGATAATATCGATAATTGTTTCTAAGTCTTGTTCATATTGAACATCTGTTAAGTTGTAAGCTGATTTATCGAAGTAGTAAGAACCAATACGTTTTGTATCAAAACGATCAGCAGTTACATTTGCGATATCATCAAATTTACCTTCTAATAAGTTAAGGTTAAGAAGAGTTTCGATTGCAGCAACAACGATTTCTTCGCCTTCAGCAGTAAAGAATTTACCAGCTAATAAGTCACTAACGTTAGAAGATAAGATTAATTCTACTAGGTCAATAATTTCATTAAAGTCTTCTGATAATTGTTCAGCAGTTAAACTTTCAGGATTAATTGCATCATAATAATCAGGAGCAGCTTTCTTAAGAAGTGGAATTGTAAATAAGAAGATAGCACCATTTGTTTCTTCAACTAATGTAGTATCTAATACATTTACTAAAGCATCTTTAAGAGCATTTGTGAATAATGGTTTTGCCCAGTATTTTAAGTTAATTACAACTTTCTTAAAGTCTTCTTTGTTCTTAGCAAAGAATTTATCATCTGTTAAGATTGGTAATAATTCTTTGTATGCTTCTACTAATTTATCAGCATCAGCTTCTAAATTAATTTGTGAGAAGTCAATACTTTCAGTATTAATCTTAACAAATTTAGAAATAAGTTGATTTAATCTACCATCGTTATTTAAGTAGTTAAGAGCAAATGCATTTGTTAAAATCTTTTCAACAGCAGCAGTATTTGCATATGGAATGTCGCTACCTTCAACTACGAATGAGCATACATTTAAGTCAACTACAGCTTCGATAATAGCAAGTACTTTTTCAACATCTTCAGCAACTTCATCGAAGTTAGCATAGATATTATGTAAGTCACCTAAACCAGCAAGGTTTTCAGCAGCTAAGAATTTTTCAGAAACAGGGAACAATACTGTTTCAACTAATTGGCTTTCAATAGCAACTTCTAGTAATCCAGCAACTGCTTCTAAGATATCATTTGTTTGGTAATTAATTGTTAAATATTCTTTAACATTAATGCCTTTAATATCAGCTAATGTATAAACTTCAAGAGTATTTAATGCATCATTTGCAGCATATAGTAATTCACCGATTACATCGATTTCTTCATTCCAGTTGATTGCTTCAAGTTTATCTTCTTCAACTACTAATCCAACTTTACCAAATGCAAAGTTAAGAAGTTCAGTACGGATATCTTGAACAATGTTAAGATCTAATACAGCTTGAACAGCTTCAACTAAACCAGCAAATTTATCTTGGTTAAGAGCTTCACCAGCAAGAGCAAATCCAAGTACGTTAGCATCAACAACTTTAACTAGAACATCACTTAATTCAACTAAGTCAGCAGCAAGTTCTTCATTAGTTACTTCAATAGCAGTAGCATCGATACCCTTCATTGAAGCAAATGCGATACCGTATTCAAGACCAAATTGAGCTTCAACTAATAATGCATCAGACTTAGTCATAGCTTTTAATACATCTGCAACATTAGCAACAAATTCTTGATCGTAAATTGTTGTATCTTTAGCAATTTGTGCAAAGCCTTTTAGACCTTCTAGAGATAATAAGTTGTGTTTAACACCGAATGTTTCAACGATGTCACCAAGTTCAACTAATACATCTGCAACAGCATCAATTTCAGCAGTCCAATCAACATTTGCGAAGTAAGATTCATCGATTGATTCAGAATATTTAAATACGTTCTTATAAAGCGCGTTAGTAATAAATGTTACTAATTTAGCTTGTTCTTTATTAACGATATTAACATCTTTTAATGCTCTAACTGTGATAGCTAATTCATCAACGTAGTTAGCTTGAATTTCTTTGTTCTTAATAGCAGTAATAATGCCATTATTTCTTACCCAACGAACTGCTTCAGAAACTAATACTTTAACGTCATTAGCAAGTTCAGCACCAGTGAATTGACCTGATAAGTAAGAGAAGTCAAGACCTTTAGCAGCAACTTTATCTAATGCGAAATCAAATACAGTTGGAAGAGCATATTGAGCAAGTTCAGTATCAACTAATACACCGATTAATTCTTCAGCATGAGTATATGTAAGAGCAGTAAATTCTTCAAAGTTAGCATATTCTTTGTTATTAACAAAGTTCATAACATCACTTAATGAATTTAATTGAAGATCAGTTTTGATTTCACCAATTAATGCGATTACTTCTTGAAGTTTAGCATTTTCACTTGCGAAATTAATATTTTCGAAGTCAGCAGCTTGAACTTTAGCAGCACGTTTATTTTGGTTAATACCTAATTTTTCATATACAAAGTTGAATGCAAATGCAGCAATTTCTTTATTGTTGTTAGTTAAGATATTTAATTCTTCGAATAATGCAACAGCTTCAGCAACATAGTTAACATTGATTTCAGCGATATCTTTAGTGAAGATATATTCAACAGCACCAAAGTCAACAGCAAGTTTAGCAATATCAACTAATACATTTAAGTCGTTTGCAAGTTCATCAGCAGTAACAGAATCTTTTAAGAATTGAACATCAAATTGAGCAGGTACTAGTGAAATAGCTTTATTGAATAGTGGAACTAATTCAAGTTTAACAAGTTCACTTGTAGTTGCAACTTCAACTAATCTTTCAACACTTAAGATAGCTTCATCAGAGTATACTTGTTCGTATTTGTCAATGTATAAGAATTCTCTATTTTTAACAAATTTAATAATTTCAGATACTTTATCAAATCCTTCAACTTCACATAAAACTTTAACTTCTTCTAATGCATTTACTAATACAGCATTTTCAGCAGCAAAGTTAATGTTTTCGAAGTCAGCAGCACTAACTTTTTCAAGTTTAAGAGCAGGAAGAATCATGTTAAATACAAGTTCTGCAATTTCTTTATTGTTCTTAGTTGCGATATTTAATTGTTCTAAGAATGGAACAGCTTCAATAGCAGCATCTAAGTTAAATTCAGCATCACCAGTAAAGATTAAATCAAGAGCACCAAATTCAACAGCAAGTTTTGCAATGTCAACTAATACATTAGCATCATTTACAAGTTCATCTGTAGTTACAGAATCTTTTAAGAATTTAACATTGAATTGTGCAGGAACTTTAGAAATAGCCATATTGAATAATGGAACTAATTCAAGTTTAACAAGTTCACTTGTAGTAGCAATTTCAACTAATCTTTCAACACTTGCGATTGCTTCATCATTATAAACTTCTGCGTATTTTTCTTTAGAAACAAAATCTTTATTCTTAGCAAAGCTAATAACGTCAGACACTTTTTCTAAGCCTTCAGCTTCAAGTAATACTTTAACTTCTTCTAATGCACTTACTAATACAGCATTTTCAGCAGCAAAGTTAATTGCTTTAAAGTCATCAACATGAACTTTATTAAGACCAAGTTTAGGAAGAATCATATTGAATACAAGTTCTGCAATATAATCGTTAGTCTTGTTAAGTAGATTTAATTCTTCTAATAATGCAACAGCTTCAATAGCAGGATCTAAGTTAATTACAACATCACCAGTGAAGATTAAGTCAACAATACCAAATTCTTCTAAGTGGTCAATAAGTTCAACTAATGTAACTAAGTCAGCTTGAATTTCAGATCTTGTAAATACATTATTTACAAATGATAAATCAAGTTTAGCAATATTGCCACCAACTTTAGCAGCATATTCAACTAAGTCAACTAGGTGAACACCTAATAAATCACTTTCAGCAGCAACTAATAATAAGCTTTGAACATTGTTAATAACTCTATCATTGTAAGTGTTGATATTTAAGAAGTCTTTGTTACTGATATAAGCTTTAATTTCTTCAATACTGTGAATATTAACGTTATCTAATAATTCACCAGCAAGTTTTACAACTTCTTGAAGTAATTCATTTTCAGCAGCATAATCAATGTAATTATAATCAGATACAAGTGGATTAATATCAAGTTTTAATAATGGAGCAACTTTACCAACAACGAATGCAGCCCATTCAGGTTGTGCACAAGTTAAGATATTTAATTGTTCTAATAATGCAACGATTTCAACAACGTAATCAACATTGATGTCTTCAATATTCTTAGTATTTAAGAATTCAATAGCACCAAAGTCAACAGCATTTTGAGCGATTTGAACGATTACATTTAAGTCACTAATTAATTCTTCACCAGTTAATCTACCTTTTAAGAATGTTACATCAAAGCCTTTAGTTTTAGCAAAGTCTAATGCGAAATCAACACCAGCAACTGCAACAGCTTGGATAATCTTACTGTCAACAGCGATATCAGCAATTTCAATAACTTTATTAATGTTTTCTTCAGTTACAACGATTGTATTAGTGAAGTCTTTATTATTGATGAATAATAAGATGTCTGATAATGAATCTAAGTTTAGAGATTCAGCTAAAGCACCAACTTTAACTAATACATCACCTAATAATTCAGTTTCAGTAGCCCAATCAATAACTGCGAAATCAGCTTGTGTAAATTCATAATCGATATTTAATTTGTCATTCTTGCCTAAAACGTAATTAACAACTTCAGGAAGAATCTTAGCACCACATTTATTGATAACATTTAATTTACCAACTGTTTCTAAGATACCAGCAAATGCTTCATAGTTAATAGGATCTAAATCATGTAATTCATAGTATTGAAGTACATTAGCATCAATAGCTTGACGAACTACATCTGTAAGAGTATGGATATCACTAACAAGTTCAGGTTTAGTTAAGTCTTGAAGACTTGCGAAGTTACCAATCTTAGTAAGAGCTTCTGATTTAACAGCGTTCTTAATAACACCAACTAATGCTTGTTGTACTAGTTGAGTTTCACTTAATAAGTCTAATAAGTCAGCAGCAAGTAATAAGTTATAATCTTTAACTAAATCAGTGTTTGCAAACCATTTTTCTGTAACGAATGCTTTAACTTCTTCAATCTTAGTAATATTGTTAGCATGAATTAAATCATAAACAACAGGTAATACTTCTTTAATGATTGCCCAATCTTCTAAGAAGTTATATTGAGTATCAAAACTGAAGTCACTAGCTTTAATGAAGTTATTAGCAGGTAAGAATTTATTAACTGCAAAGCTTAATAATTGATTATATTTGCCATCAAGTACATTTAAGTTCATGATAATATCTAGAATTTCAACAACTTGTTCAACTGCAGGTAATTCACCATTCCAGTTAGCTTTCTTGTATTCTAAGATTTCAACATCATAAACAGCAATCTTTAATGCTTCAACGATTGATTTAACGTCTTCAACTAGTAATTCACCAGTCATATTATCGCCTAAGAATGTTACATCAATTTGTTTTTCTTTAGCAATATTTAATGCGTATTCTAAGCCAAATGGAAGAATTTGTTCAACTGTTTGAAGTGCAAATACATCTTCGATTAATTCAAATAATACATTGTAGTTATGAGTAGTAAAGAATTCATCTTTTAAGAATCCTTTTTCTTTAATGAAGTTAGTTAAGCTCTTAACTGAAGAAATCTTATTATTGTTAGTAAATTTAATTAAGTCAGCGATTAATTCATTGATAGCTTCAACTTCAAGATCCCAATCAACACCAGCAAAGTCTTTTGCAGTGAATTCAGCAACATCAAGTTTAGCTGTTTGTTGAACATAATTTAATGCCCAAGCAATAACTTCAGCTTCTTGACCTTGAATCATACCTAAATCAAATACTGTAGAAAGAACTGTTTGGATAGCATCAGCAGCACCAGCGAAGTTATAGTCTTTTTGTTCTAAGTAAGATTGAACTTTAACATCAATTAATGTTTCTGCAATATAAATAACTTTACGAACATCTTCAGCTAATGTTCTTGAATGTTGATTTTCAATATTTAAGATATCCATTAAGCCTTCAATTTGTTTAGGCATTACTGGAGTAACGAATTTTCCAAATACTTGAGGTAATAAGATTTCAACTAATGCAGAACCTTCGCTTACTGTAACACCTTGGTATTCACCAAATAATGTCTTTAATGCGCTTAATAATGCATCTAATTGAGCATCTTTTGTGAAGTATAGAGGATCAAGTTTAATCTTACCATTTTCATCAAATGTTAAGAAGTCTTCATCTTGAAGAATAACTTCTAAGTCTTCAATTACTTGGATTAATAATGCTTGTTCTCTGTCGAAATCAACTTCATCAAAAATACCTTTTTCTAAGTTAGGGAATAGTTTAGTAACTTTTAGTAAGATACGAACTACTCTTGATTCATAACCTTCAAGAAGTTTTGAATCAAAAATACCATTGATAGCAGTCTTCATAGCTTCAGTGTTAGCTAAATCAAGTGCTTGAATACCTGACTTAGAAACTTCTAGAACATTTAGTTCAACAACAGCTTTAGCTACGTCAACTAGTTTTTGAATTTCAGCAATTAATACTTCTGATTCTAAACCAGTAGTAATGTCTTTTAATGTACCATCTTCATCTTCAAAATTTTTAACTAGAGGTACAACATATTTATCTAAAACGCTTGGTAATAATTCTAGAACTAGTTCAGATTCAACAACTACATCTAGAACATCAACGATTAATTCATATGAATCATCACGAGATAAAATTTCATTGTAATCAAATTTAAGGTTAGCTAAATCAACACCTTCAAGTTTAGAAATTCTAGCAACTAAAGCAAATAATTGTTTAAATACATTTACTTCTGAGTATTCTTCTTCACTTAACCAAACAACATTACTGAAATCTAATTCATCAACTATTTCTTGATCAAGAACTTTAAATTGTACTAATGCAGCAGCAACTAAATCAGTTTTATTTTTGTTTCCACCTAAAAGGTTAAGACCAAATAATAATTCTAATGTTTCTTGACCAGCAGGTCCACTTAATTCAACGAAATCAATTTGAGAAGTTTTGAAGTTAAATTCACAAATTTCATAAACGTTTTGAGCAATAGCAACTAATGATTCAAAATCATTTTTCCATTCTTCTTCAGAAAGAGCAGTTAAATCTAATAAGCCACCAAATTTTGGAGCTTTATCATTGATAATCTTTCCAACTGCAGCATTTCCAACAGGAGCAGCAATTTCAGTGAATAGAGTTAAATCAGCAAGTTGTGCAAGTAATGAGTTTACAGTTTCAACTTTACCTTTTTCTGCAAAAATATCTTTTACAAGACCAAGTGGGTCTTTAGTAAGTTGTTCAAGTGTTTCGATATCAAGTTCTTGGAATGTTCTGTAAATGTTAACTAATGATGTAAAGTCTTTGTTCCAGTTAACATTAGCAGTATTAATTACAACTTCTTGATTACCTAACATCTTTTGAACAGCAGGTAATGAAAGAGCAATATTTGTTGCGATAGGAAGTACTTCAGTAAATGATTCTGTAGAAAGTAATGTATCCATTACAGTTTCAAGTACAGCAGCATCTAAATTTAAGTAATCAGCTTTAATTTTTAAACCTTCTTCAATTTCGATTAAAGGTAAAGCAAGTTTAACAGCTTCTACATAAGTGTTAATATCTTTTGACCAATCAAGGTCTGCTAATTTCTTAACTTGTGCAACGATGTCTGCACCAGAATCTTTGATTAATTGGATATTAGAAACATAACCAATTGCAGCTTCATATGCAACTTCATTTACTAATTGAAGTTCAGTAACTTTTTCAACTAAACTTACAACAGTTTCTAATTTTGCTTCATCATTTAAGATGTCTTCGATTAACGCTTTAGCATCTAAACCTTCTAATGAAGTAATGCCAAATTGTTGGAAGTCTTCATAGATGCTTACGATAGTTTCGTATTCTTGACCCCAGCTAAAATTAGAAAGGTTAGCAGCAGGAAGTGGTCCTACGATATTTGTAACTGCTTCATGTTTAAGAGCAACTTGAATAGCAATATTTAAAATACTGTTTACTGCATCAGATTTAGCTAATTCAGCAAGTGTACTTCTTAATACTTCTGGATCCATTGTAAGAACGTTGAAATCTTCTTCTAAGAATCCAAGTTTGTAAGCTTCAGCTACAACATCTAAAAGCACTTCGATGTTTTTATCCCAATCTAATTGACGTAATTGTAAGAATGCAGCTTGTTGGTTTGAAGCAAATAGGAAATCTTTTAAACTTGCGTTAGTTCCCATAAATTTAATACTACCATTTTGGTTAAGTGGATAGTAATAAGCTACTTCGATAGCAACTGGCATTGCTTCAACAATTAGTTTAGAGTCTTTTAAAGCATCTAATACATTAGCAACTTGTACTTCTGTTAGTGCATCAAGTTTAGTATTACCTTCTAGCTTATTAACAGCTTCGATAATAACGATCGCTTCTTCACGAACTTTAATACTGTTATAATCAGTATCAATTTTGAATGCGCCGTCAAATAGTTTTGTACTAAATGATTCACCAAAGAAGAATTGTGAGCCTTCAACAAATTTACCAAGTGCACTGTCATAGTATGCATCTTTAAAATCGATTGCGATATCTAAGATAGTGTCACCAGCAGCTGTATTTTGTTGATTGCCGCCTAATGCTTCATTAATAACTTTTTCAGTTTCAGGGGAAATCGAATCAAGAACTGATGTAATACCTGATACAGGTGCGAATAAGAAGAAAATAACGATAATTGCTCTTAAACCAGCAAGAGCACCAGCCCAAACACGGTGTTGAGATTTCTTTCTAACAACCGGTTCTTTGTTAGCTGTAATCATAGTTCCTTCAGCTTCACCAGCTTGACCTTGTGCAACTAAGACGTTTTCTTTTGCGCCTTCTACTTCAGGTTCTGGTTCTTTGTAACCTTCAGCAGCACGAAGTCTAGCTTTTTTGCAGACTTTAATTCTTGTAACTACACGGTAGATGCCAAGAGTAATCATGCTGATAATGAACATAGCAAATGTTCCGATGATTAATAGTGCACCACGAGCTACACCGCCTACAACACTGTATAAAAAGGCATAGGATTTAGTTCCTTCAGCGAAAATCTCAGCTCCTCCAGGTACAGCATTTTGAACTAGTACAAGTACACAGTCCCAAATACTAACTGCAGAGTCTGGAATTCCCTTGATAAAGCTCTTCAACAACCAGCCATTAGCATCTAATAATGTTGAAGAGTTGCCAAATACTAATAATGCTAATAATAATAGCACAAAAGCAATGGCAGTACATTTAAGTTCTTTCTTTAGACCAGCGAAACAACCTAAAAGTACGAATACCGCTACTAAGTTAAGTAATCCCGACCCAACTAGTAACAATATTAGATTAAAATCCATCATTGTAATTCACCTCTTTTATTTATGACTTTACTCATTTATTGTACCAAAAATGTTCTTTTTTTGCAAGCAATCATACCTTAAAAACATTAAAAAAGTTAGATTTTACTTTTTTTATTTAAGTGTTTTTCCAATAGTTGGTAATATTTTGTTTTAAAAAAGAGGAATTTTCTTTTTTATAGTAGGAAATTTTTGCAGAAAAATTTTAATATTTTTAGAGGTATTAAATAACAAAAAAGAGAAATTAATTATTGAATTAATTTCTCTTTTTTTATTCTTTTTATAGATATATTTTACTTGAAAAGTAAGTCAAAAATTGCTTTTGCAATATCAGAATTTTCAATTTGTTCTTGTTGTTCTTCGGTTAAATCTGATATATCAAAGTTCTCTTGATCAGTAGAATTTTGATATGAATCAATAACAGTTTCAAGTACATTTACAGCATCTTGAATGTCTTCTTTATCATATTCTACAGGCTCAGAATTTGAGACAATATTGTTCATTAAATCATTAACTAAATCAATATTTTCTTCACTATTTGCTAGTGAATTCATAGAATCAATTAATGCATCAGTCGTTTCTTTATTGTTTAAATCAATGTCATTATCTTTAACAATAGAAGCTAATGTTATAGCATCATATACAATATCTGCAGAGTTTTTCATGACATCTTGTTTTGTAAAGTCTTGTTCAACAATACCATCAAATACACTATTTAAAATAGACCCAAACAGTTTAGTTGAGACAACAGTTTCAGAACAATAAATCATTAATTCTTTTATTTCATTAGCATCTAAATTACGATAACTTGTTTCAAAATCAATACTTCTAATTCGGTCAACAATGTTAAGTAAATGCATTGATTCTTCATACCAACCATTAACATTTTTAATAATATGTTTTTCTTCATTTGTAATATTAATGATGTATTCTGCATCAATTTCACTAACTGCCATTTCAATGATTGAATAAATAGAATCACCAAAGATTTCACTTGAACCAATTGAATTAATTACTTGTGCGATTTGTTCTTTCTTTTCTAGTGTTTGAGTTGTTGTAAAGAATGATCCAAAGTCAAGACTTTCTAAACCATCTGTAAGTAGCATAACATTCTTAAATAATGTTGTTAAATATTCTACTTCTTGATCCCAATCAGTAACAGTTAAGTAACTAATTGTTAAGCCATATTCTCCCATTAATTCATTTAAGTTAACAATCTTAAATAGTGAATCAAAGATTTTAGCTTCTTTACCTTCTACGACACTTAAGTCAAAGACTTTTTTAATAATATTAATTACTGTATCTTGTTGGATAGGATCATTAAAATTAATTTGTTGTTTATCAAATAATCCTAATGATTTAATTTCTTTTAAAATTTCAATTAGTTTTGTTGTATCATTATCTAATAATTGAATAATAGA
>JAEIGA010008343.1_pt1 | contig 15696 bp, 14 predicted proteins | sample 9270691 | NCBI WGS metagenome assembly JAEIGA01 (sample SAMN17057246, study PRJNA624740) | gut metagenome | biome: biome; isolation source: fecal sample | host: Bos grunniens | place: China: Xizang | collected 2019
ACAATGGGTATGGCTGTGGATGCTAACGTTATCATCTACGAGCGTATCAAGGAGGAGTTGCGCGCAGGCAAGGGTATCCACGCTGCTATCAAGGATGGTTTCTCGAATGCATATTCAGCTATTATCGACGGTAACCTTACTACTATTATCACCGGTATCGTTCTCTTCGTGTTCGGTAATGGTCCTGTTCAGGGATTTGCAACAACCCTTGTTATCGGTATCTTGACTTCGTTGTTCTGCTCGATCTTCATCACTCGTCTCTTGATTGAGTGGATTGTTGCAAAGCGCGGCAAGTGCTCGTTCTCGTACAAGTGGTCGGAGAATCTTCTTTCTAATTTCCACTTCGACTTCATCGGAAAGCGTAAGATTGCTTATATCATTTCGGGTGTTATCATCTTGATTGGCGTAGCATCGCTCGTATTCCACGGCTTGAATTATGGCGTTGAGTTTACCGGTGGTCGTACATTTGTAGTTCGTTTCGATCAGAATGTTTCGGCAGAGCAGGTTCGTCAGGCATTGGATGGCTCATTCGTTGATGGTGACGCAGCAAAGACTTCGTTCGAGGTTAAGCAGTATGGTAAGGAGAATCAGATGCGTATTGTTACCCAGTACAAGTACGATGATACTTCGGAGGCAACTACCGAGGAGGTTGAGACTATTCTCTACAACGCATTGAAGCCTCTCTATGGCTACGATATCACTCTCGATGGTTTCCGCGAGACTCAGGATGATCAGAATGGTATTGTTTCGGCAGATAAGATTGGTCCTGCAATTGCAAAGGATATGACAATGGGTGCAGTATTCTCGGTACTCTTTGCTCTCCTTGCTATCGGTTTGTACATCACATTCCGTTTCCGCAAGTGGCAGTGGGCTGCAGGTGCAACTATTGCGCTCACCCACGATGCCTTTATGATTATTGCAATGTTCTCAATCTTCTATTCGGTTATGCCGTTCAACTTGGAGATTAACCAGGCATTTATCGCTGCTATCTTGACCATCATCGGTTACTCTATCAACGATACTGTGGTTATCTTCGACCGTATTCGTGAGTATCTCGTTCTCTATCCTAAGCGTGACGAGAAGGAGACTTTGAATAGCGCACTCTGCTCGACATTGATGCGTACATTGAATACTTCGGGTACAACACTCGTAACCTTGCTTGCAATCTTTATCTTTGGTGGCGAGAGCATCCGTGGTTTCGTATTCGCATTGCTTATCGGTGTTGTTGTGGGTACATACTCTTCGTTGTTCATCGCAACTCCACTCGCATACGATATGCAGAAGAAGCAGTTGAAGAAGTAATCTTTCGATAGATAATTTCGTGGGCCGATGTGTTGCAAAACGCATCGGTCCTTTTTTTTTGTGCCTATGTTAAATAATTGTTAAATTAAGATTAAATAATTGTTAAATATCAACGAAGGAGTCATACTTATACATTATATATATGAAATTTTATCTATATTTGTAGTGTGTTAAGTCGAAAGCTCATATTGTCATTGGTGGCAATCCTTGCGGTGGTACTCTGTGGGGAGAGCCTCTCTTGTGGGGTATCGGTAGGTTGTGTTGCATCAAACGAAGATCAAACGGAGATGACTATAACTGATGCGGATATTCCGAATCTCACCTCTCTATTGTCAGGACAGGGATCTTCTCGCTCCATCACAAACAGTAGTCGTCGCCATCTTCAACGTAATAGCAATAAACGTGTAAAGGAAAACTACACTGTACAGAGGAGTGATCTTGGAGTTGCTTATTTTGCACATTCTCATTACGATATAGAACCCAATATTATCGGCGGAGTGGCCTCTGAAAGAGCATTCTATTCACTCTGCTGTCTGCGTATTTGAATTATTTTGCTTTTTAGGACCAATTAAGATTGCTGGATTTTGTGCAATCCGTTGTGTTATAGTATAATAATTGCAAAATAGTTCAAAAAACAATGGAATATATAATTCTTCTTATTGCGCTTGTCGCAATTATTTGGAGTGCCGACACATTAGTGGCAGGAGCGGTAGATATTGCTCGTCGCTATCGCGTTTCGGACTTCGTCATAGGTGCTGTGATTGTTGGCGTGGGTACCTCATGCCCTGAGCTTTTTGTTAGTTCGCTCGGAGCGTTCAAGGGAGAGGTCGATGTTGCTATTGGCAACATCGTCGGCTCCAACATCTTTAATGTATTCTTCATATTGGGTACTACGGCATTGATAATGCCTGTAGATGCTCCTCGCGAAAATCGTCGATTCGAGTTGCCCTTCTGTATAGGGATATCGATTTTCCTACTATTGCTCGTATTCAACTTTTTTAACGGTACAGCTCCTATGATTGGTCGCGCGGATGGGGTTGTACTTCTAGCTCTCTTTGCCACGTATATGTATGTGTCGTTCCGCCGTGACCGCAAAAAGGAGGTGGAGCATAATGATTCGTCGAAGGATGTTGCTTCAAAGAGTAGTTTGTGGCTTGCTGTTGTGAAGGTTGTGTGTGGGTTGGCTCTGCTGGTTACAAGTTGCCACTACTTTGTCGATTCGGCTATTTCGATTGCAAAGGAGTGGGGCGTAAGCGAGGCATTTATCTCTATTACACTAATTGCGTGTGGAACATCGCTACCGGAGCTCGCCGCTTCGGTTGCAGCTGCTCTCAAAAAGAATACGCAACTTGCTCTTGGTAATATCATTGGCTCAAATATTTTTAACATCACCTTTATTCTCGGTGTCAGTTCGCAGATTTCGCCCCTGACAGGTGGTGGTATTACTTTTGTGGATTATGTAGTGATGATTGTTGCTGCGATTATGCCGTTAGTGCTTGTGTATAAGGGGCGACTTACTCGTTTGGCGGGTGCCGTGATGTTCGCAATGTTTGTAGCATACAATGCATATCTAATCTATAATATATAACCTAAATTAAATATTATGATACTTCAATTTTTTACTCTGCTCGGAGCTCTTGGAATGTTTCTCTATGGAATGAATCTGATGAGTTCTGGACTCCAAAAGACTGCGGGAGGGCGTATGCGCTCCATCCTTGGGTCGATGACGTCCAATCGTTTCAAAAGTGTATTCACAGGTTTGGGTATTACCTCTGTAATTCAATCTTCTAGTGCTACAACTGTGATGGTTGTAGGCTTTGTAAATGCAGGATTGCTGGCTTTGGAACAGGCTATTGGCGTAATTATGGGTGCCAATATCGGTACTACGGTTACGGCTTGGCTTATATCGTTGCTCGGCTTCAAGGCCGACATCTCAATATTTGCTGTGCCATTGATGGCAGTAGGATTTTTGTTGAGCATATCAAAGCTGGAAAAACGTCGTAATATCAGTGAGTTCATTATCGGTTTTTCGCTATTATTCTTGGGCTTGTCGCTGATGAAAAACTCGGTACCCGACCTGCAAGAGACCCCCGAGGTGCTATCATTCATTAAGACCTGGTCGAACTTTGGCTTTGGGTCGGTGCTTATCTTCTTGGTCTTTGGAACGGTTTTGACTCTTGTTTTGCAATCGTCGAGTGCAACAATGGCACTTACACTGATTATGCTCAACCTCGGTTGGTTACCATTCGATATGGCGGCTGCTATGGTGTTGGGCGAAAATATCGGTACGACTATTACTGCGAATATTGCAGCTGCTGTTGCAAATGTTAATGCACGTCGTGCAGCATTGGCGCACACTCTGTTCAATCTCTTTGGCGTAGTGTGGGCTTTGATTCTCTTCAAGCCATTCACCTCGTTGGTAGGTGTTATTATTGAGATAATGGGCTATCCTAACCCTATGTCAATAGCCTCTAATGCCTCCGAATCTCTTGCAGGCGATGCCTCGATATCAGCCCTCTATGGACTCTCGATGTTGCATACACTTTTCAATACATTCAACACCCTTCTGTTGATATGGTTTGTGCCGCAGATTGCAAAGGTTGTTTCGATGGCGATCAAGTCGCGGGACGATAAGGACGAGGATGTAGTCCATCTCAAATTCATCGATGCTGGCCCTATGGGTACTGCCGAGTTGGCTATTGATCAGGCAAAGAATGAGACCATACATTTTGCGAATATCCTACGCAACGAACTTGGATATATAAAGTCTGCAATTCACGCAACTACCGAGGCCGATTTCGAGCTATATCGTGGCAAACTGGTCAAATACGAAGAGATTTCAGATAGGATAGAGTATGAGATAGCATCGTTCCTTAACTCCCTCCCACAAGACTCTATTAGCGAAAAGACGCGAGCGCAGTCGAAGGCTCTCTTCAAGATTATTGGAGAGATGGAGAGTCTTGGAGATTCGGGCGAGGCAATAAGTCGTATCCTTTCGCGCCGTAACGAGCACGGCAAACGATTTACTGATAAAAATGTTGAGCAGATTGACAAGATGCTTCAACTTCTCGATAATACTTATGCCATTATGATTGCTAACCTCGAGAAGGGCTTTGATAAAAAGGCAGATATTGAGCTTGCCGTAGAGGCCGAGGTTGAACTCAACGATATGCGCAATCGTCTTCGCGAGGAGGAGGTTCGCAATATCGAGGAGGGTAAAGAGAGCTATACCTCATCAGTATACTACATTGACCTGATCTCCGAGATAGAGCGGATGGGGGATTATGTGATTAATATCTCCCAAGCTATATAAGATTGTTTGAGCGGTGACTTTTGCGCCGCACAGCGATAAGCGAGTTCAGCACATACGATTAGTATGTAGCGGACTCGCTTTCTTGCTTGGCCTAAAATTCCATTGCTCAAATAAAAAATAATTTTTTAATAATGCCTAAATTTTCATATCTTTGTGACTATGAAAAGAATGTTAGCACTTTTGAAGGTTGGGTTGCAGAGATTGCATAAGTATATCTCGCCCGTGTTTTTGGCTCTATTGGCCGTGGCATTTACGCTGTGGTATATATTGAAGCTCGACTATACCTATACCACCGATTTTAAGGTGGAGGTCAATATTGACGGGGAGCGCATAATGGTTCCGTGTGTGGTCGAGGGTAAGGGTTCGAACCTTTTCGGTTACGGATTCTACTCGTCGCGTCGTGTGACCATTCCTCTTTCCGACTTGAAACACGAGGTTGTGAATGTACCTCTTCCAAATCAACAAGAGGGGGATTCTATTGTGGTGACTGAGCCGAAGTTGCGAATTTCGCCCGTTGCTATGCAGGATGCTCTCTCGGTGCGTTTCAGCGACTTGAAGATTGTGTCAGTCGGCCATTTTTCTGATATTAACCCATCGAACAAATGATAAAGGTTGCCATTTGCGGAGGTATTGGCAGTGGCAAAAGTACCGTCTGCCAGATGTTTGCCGAGCGGGGTGCGGCAATCTACGATTCGGACTCTCGCGCCAAGTTGTTGATGAACGAATCGCCAAAGTTGCGAGAGACGCTTATTGCGACTTTTGGTGAGGAGTGCTATGACGGCAGAGAACTCAATCGCGCCTATCTCGCAAGTAAAGTGTTCGGCTCGGAGGAGCAGTTGGCGAAGCTCAATTCTATTGTTCATCCCTTGGTGAAGGAGGACTTCCTCGCTTGGGCCGATGAGCAGGAGGGCGACTATTGCATCTTGGAGAGTGCGATACTATTCGAATCGGGCTTCGATGCATTGGTCGATAAAACGGTGGCCGTCTTGGCTCCATTGCCGTTTAGAGTTGAGCGTGCAATGCAACGCGATGGTGTAAGCCGTGAACAAATTGAGGCTCGTGTTAAGGCGCAGATGAGCGACGATGAATTGGTCAAGCGTGCCGACTTTGCAATAGTAAATATCCACTTGGAGGATATCGAAAAAGATGTTGCGGAGTTGGCATATCGCTTCAAGATGATGAACAATGGATAGACTCGCTGATATATTGTGGTATAGGGGCGTAATGGCTATTGTGAATGCCACGCCCGACTCCTTCTTTGCATCTTCGCGAGCGCAGTCGTGCAAGGCTGTGTCAGAACGAGTAGCGCAAGCGTTGGAGGAGGGGGCTGCAATTTTAGATATTGGCGGTTATTCGTCACGTCCCAATGCCGATGATGTTTCGGTAGAGGAGGAGTGGGAAAGAGTGAAGATGGCTATCTCGGCAGCTCGTCAGGTGTCGAATGATACTCCAATTTCGGTGGATACTTTCCGTGCAGAGATTGTGCGTAGAGCTTCGGACTGCTTTGGTGAGATTGTCGTTAACGACATCACCGCAGGGTTGGGTGATAACGAGATGCTTGTTACTGTTGCCGAACGCAAGTTGCCATATATAGCAATGCATATGCGTGGCACACCGCAGACGATGCAGCAGCAAGCGAAATATAACGATGTTGTGACAGAGGTTGCAAATGAGTTACAAGAGCGCTTGGCCGCAATCGAACAGGCGGGTATTGACCTAAAACGGGTGGCATTAGACCCAGGCTTCGGCTTTGCTAAAACGGTCGAGCAGAACTATGAGCTACTTGCAGGTATGCACCGATTGAAGGCTTTGAGACAACCACTGTTGGTGGGTCTATCTCGCAAGTCGATGATCTACAAGCCACTTGCTATAACCCCCGATAAGGCACTTCCTGCTACACAGGCACTCCATTGGGAGGCTTTGCGACAAGGAGCGAAGTTGCTTCGAGTACACGACGTACGCGAGGCTGTGCAAACAATGAAAATGTTTGAAATATTTAGTGAAAATGATAAAGATTAGCAATATACGCAAAAGTTTTGGCGACTTGGAGGTCTTGCGAGGCGTATCGCTCGAAGTCAGAAAGGGCGAGATTGTTTCGATTGTCGGTGCGAGTGGCGCAGGCAAGACCACACTCTTGCAGATTATCGGTACACTCTTGTCTGCCGATGCTGGCGAGGTGGAGATTGATGGCGTGAAGATTTTTGGTATGAGCGAAAAATATGCGGCCGAATTCAGAAATCGCCATATTGGTTTTGTGTTTCAATTCCATAACCTTCTTCCGGAGTTTACGGCTATCGAAAATGTTATGATGCCGGCACTTATTGGCGGAGTAGGTCATAATGAGGCCAAACAGCGTGCAATGGAGCTCCTTTCGGCAGTTGGGCTTTCGGAAAGAGCCAACCACAAACCTGCACAACTTTCGGGTGGAGAGCAACAGCGAGTGGCGATAGCAAGGGCCTTGATAAACAGACCTTCGGTGGTGTTGGCAGATGAGCCTACGGGTAACCTCGACACCCACAACCGAGATGAAATTCAGCGACTACTCTTCGAGGTGCGTGAGAAATTTGGTCAGACAATCGTTATGGTTACGCACGATGAGCGATTGGCTGAAATGGCTGATCGCAAGATAGTTATGAGCGATGGACAGATACTCTAACCTCTCTTTCGAGGAGCAGCACGACCTGCTCGAAGCGCTCCACGACCGTTACAATCGCCCCGAATTTATCGAGGCGGACCCTATAAGCATTCCCCACTCGTTCGAGCGCACCGAGGATAAGGAGATTGTCGGCTTCCTCGCAGCGACTATTGCGTGGGGCAATCGCAAGGCGATAGTGAAGAGCGCCCGCCGTATGGTCGAGATGATGGATAATGCGCCATTCGACTTTACAATGAACGCCTCGGAGGAGGATTTACAACCACTCCTGCGCTATGTTCACCGCACCTTCAATGGTCAAGATTTTCATGATTTTGTCGTTGCTTTACGCGGACTTTGTGCAAAATGGGGTAGCGTTGGCGAGGCTGTGCAGGGATTGTACGAGCGTGAAGGCTCTATCGAGCGAGTTCTGGCGGAGTTGCGCCGAGAGTTTTTCGAGGTGGAGCACAGCTCACACTGCGAGAAACACCTCTCCTCGATTGCGAAGGGTGCATCGTGCAAGCGACTCAATATGTATTTCCGTTGGTTTGTGCGCCACGACAACCGAGGTGTCGATTTCGGCTTGTGGCAACGCATACCGACCTCGGCTCTCTATCTTCCATTGGATGTTCATACCGGCAATATGGGCCGAGCATTAGGTCTTTTGACTCGCAACTCGAACGACTGGAAGGCCGTTGCCGAGATAACATCATCTCTCCGTCAGCACGACGCTTCCGACCCCGTTAAGTACGACTTTGCTCTCTTTGGAGCAGGAATTGAAGGTTTTTTAAAGTGATGGCTGGTTTTAAGTTCAAGCAGTTTGCCGTAGAGCAGGAGGATGTGGCGATGAAGGTCGGCACCGATGGCGTATTGCTCGGTGCGTGGGCGAATTGCGACAACGCCAAGCGCATCCTCGATATCGGCACGGGCACAGGTGTTATCGCCCTGCAAATGGCGCAACGCAACAACCAAGCCCAAATCTGCGCCGTAGAGATTGACGACACCGCAGCCCACAGAGCAAGAGCCAATTTCGACATTTCACCTTGGGCAGAGCGTCTGACGGTGGAGCAAACTGCGGTACAGGAGTTCGCACCAGCCGAAAAATTCGACCTCATAGTGTCAAATCCGCCATACTTTGTCGATTCGTTGCTGCCGCCCGATGCGAAGCGTTCTACGGCTCGTCATACCCACGATTTAACCTTCGAAGAGTTGGACTCTGCGGTTTGCCGACTGCTTGCCGATGATGGCATATTTGCGCTGATTTTGCCCGTAACCGAGTTCGAAAAATATTTGGCACTCACGCAATTACATCTTGTACGTCGTTGCGATGTCTGTCCCGTAGAGGGTGGTACCGTAAAACGCATTATGGGCGAGTTGGCAAAGCGAAAATCAACCACAATGAAGTTTGAAACTATCGCAATCGAAAAGGGTAGGCGAGGGGACTATACCGACGACTACCGAGCCTTAACCAAAGATTTTTACTTGAAATTTTGATTATCAGCAATAAAAACACTACCTTCGTAGGGTCAAATAGTAATATTTATATGAAGAGGATTCTTGCAATTTTAGCACTTGTTAGTTTTGTAGCAACAGGCATTTCACAAGAGATTACGCAATCGGGTGTATACACAAAGTGTGGCAAGCCGGTAATATTGGATAAAGAGCCATTGAAGTTGAGTGTTACACTTCGAGTTGTAGTGGAGGAGTATATTCCTGGCATCTATGCTCGATTTGCACAAAAGTACCTTGCTCAACGAGCTACATTATCCCCTTCATCGACTATAAAGATTGTTGGTGGCTCTGTTTCGACCTCGGTAGTAGAGCGAGTTGTCCCTGAGTTAGAGAAGGTGGCTGACGAATTGCCTTTGCCGCTGAATGTAATGTCTGCGGAGGTTGCGGATGATGAATCGCAGGCTGCTGCTACCGCAGAGATGGTCTTCTCTTTGCGCCGTCACAGATTGGAACTTATAACAGGAGAGGCTGGTGAGCACGTTTTTGGTGCAGGATTGAAGGATGCTTTGGCCGAGATTACAAAGATGGAGACTACCTATTTGGAGATGTTTTACGGAAAGAAGACAACCAGGGAGGAGGTATACGTTTTTGTCGTTGATGCAACACCAGACAAAAATGAATATGTAGTTTGCCGTTTCAGTGATATCGAGGGCGTTGTTGATTCCGGAGATTTGTCGGGCTCGCCTGTTGTGTTAAAGATTGAAACAGAGCAGAATAAAGAGTATGCCGAGTTGAAGATTGTTGAGACACCGAATAAGTCAACTGCCGAATATCTGATTGTGCCAAAATCGACTTGCTCGTTGATCGTGGGCACGACACTTCTTGATAAGACCACCTTTGTGTCACCTCTCTATGGTCGAGAGGTTTTGTCGCTCCGTATAGAGTAGTATGTTAGAGCAGAAAAAACGACTTCTACTCTTTCGTCTTCGCAAGGAGATGAATGGCGCTGCGCTCGATACTATGCGCTATTTTGGTGCTGATTACGAGCGTAATTACGGTGTTCAGATCTATGCAATACGCAATTTAGCTTCCGAAATAGGCACTGACCACACGCTGGCAAAATACTTCTATACGCAGAGTATTCGCGAGGTGCGACTTGTGGCGCTATGGATTGCCGATGCGTCTAATGTCGAATCTTCGGATTTCGATTTTTGGGCAGACGGAATTATAAACTCCGAAGTGGCCGAGCAGGCTGCCCATGCATTGTTAAGCAAGATTGAGCCTGTATCCGAGTTGCTTAAATGTTGGTGTAGCTCCGATAATGCTCTGCTTGCCTATGCTGCACTGCTCTCGGCTGCACGCAATGGCAGTGTGAGTGGCAATGTGTCGATAGATGCGATTATTCGCGCGGTTGAGCAGTTCTCCGATAATCGTCTTATTGCCCAAGCCGCGACAGCTTTGGCGATGAGAGTTGACGACGCTTCGATAGCTGAGCTATTGTCGAAACTTCCGGCAAATCCTACGGCAAATCTCTTGCGCGAGGAGATTGCTTGGCGAGTGGAGTAGAGCAGGTTTCTTAGATAAACGAGATCTATGTATAGAAAAAACCCGAAAGTTTGTAAATGACTTTCGGGCTTTTTTATCTATTCTCAGCGTTATGCATTATGCTGAGTTGAGAGGATGACTACTTCGCAACTTCCAACTTTACAACAAGGTGCTGCTCGTCCATATGGTATGTATTCTCAACCGAGAATATAGGCTCCTTGCCGAACAATGGAATGGTGATGCTTTGGAGTGCTGGCAATGACCATACTCGGCCATTGTGCTTCAAAACATAGTCGAACGAGGTGTGGTTGGTGAGAACAATCTTGTCGCCCTTGCTGCTCGAACCTGCGTATTTTGCAGATACCGAAGCCACGAAGAACTTCTTCAATAACGACTCCTCGCCGATGATATATCCACCGCAGTATCCGAGTGTCTTCTGCTCGCCGAATGCCTTGCGCAATGCCTCCTCGCTCTTGTCGCTGGCAAAAATGAGTGTCATATCGCGATATATCTTCTGCTTGCCATAGATGCTTGCGGTTGTAGCGTGGATATCTGTTGCCGATACCATATAGAGCTTCTTCTCTACTGCGCGACGAACAATTTCCGGATAGAAATCCTTACCGTTAGTAACCTCGATTCCGTCAATTAAACCCTCGGCATAAATCTTTTTCTCGAACTCGGTATAAGCGGTCGAAAGACGCTCCCAACCCGGGTGGTTGTGTGTTATGAGTGCACCTTGTGCGCGGGCGTTGCGAATTGCCTGTGCGTCGTCGGTCGAGTAGATAGTGTTATTGTCCTTTGTGAAGAGAGCGCAATAGTGTCCAATGTGCTCAGGCTCACGCGAAATCTCTGTACCCTTGATGATTGTAATCTCAGGGTAGTTCTCCGCAGCTTTGAGAGCAAGATTAACCGAAAGATTCAAGTCAGAAACAATTCCTCGCTCATCGGCGTGTTGACCTCGTGAGCAACGAGTATTGATAGGGTCGAATCCCTCCTTGTTTGCCGAGTAACCTTTCAAAAATTTCAACATAGTGCGCTCGTAGCGACGTGTTTCGATGTGGTCTGTGATGGCCAAAATGTCGAGTCCGTCAATCCAAGCCTCCTTAACACGTTCAGCCGGCGAAACCTCTCCGTCAGAGAAGAATGTGTGAACGTGAAGATCGGCTGTGTAGCAATTCAATCCATCTACTGTTGGTAGGATGAAATTAGTTCTAATAGGCGAATTGCTATACATCTTCTTTGAAGCGTGTGCGCCCGAAACCGCATATGCGCTTATGCACAATGCAAGACTTGCAGTCAGTAAGAATAATCTTTTCATAATAGTGTGTTTGCTATTGTTTTGTTTTATTTGTCGATTTCAAGTTCTACGTTTGGATGCTTGTAGTCTACGTGCCACATATTATCTACTCGGAACTTTGGTTTTACATATTTGCCGCTATTCTTATCCTTACCGAAGCTTACCATCAACGACTTGAACGGCTCCAATTTGTAGGTTGTCTTGCCGCGACGCAATGAGTAGGTGATAGATGACATATTTGTAAGAAGATATGTGCGGCTACCCTTCTTGCTATCCTCCTTTATCAACGTGCAATCTACGGCAGCATTCAAGAAGTCTGCCAACCAACTCTCCTCGCCAATAAGGCAGCCTCCTGCGTAGGCTATCGTACGACGCTTCAAGATGGCATCTTTGATAGCCTTTTCGGTGAGATCTTTTGCAAAGATGAGTGTCATTGTACGGTGTCTGCCGGCCAAAGCATAGCTCTGATATGTTAGAGAGTGAATATCTGTGTTGGCAAACATTGTCAACTTCTCTTCAATGCAACGACGCACGATGTGAGGGTAAAAAGTACGACCATTTACGACCTCTACACCATCGACCAAACCTTCGCTGTATACATTTTCGTGGAATTCGGTTTTGTCGCTTGTCTTGCGGCGCCAAGCTGGGTGGTTATGAATGATGATACCGCCCTGTTTCTTAACCTTGCGGAAAGCCTCGGCCATATCGGGGTCATAGACAGTGTTGATGTCATCGAGGAAGAGAGCGTTGAAGTGACCGTGAGTCTGAGCATTACGTGCCATCTCGCAGCCCTTGATCAACAACATCGGGTAGCCCGATTTCTCCAACTGATCGACAGCCTCTTTGTGGATGGCATTGAAATCGGTGCGCTGTCCATTAGTTGCGTTAGCCGAAAGATATTTAGTAGGCTGACCATCCTCGTTGTACGATGCTGTGATTTTTAGGAATTTCTTAATACCTCTTTGACCTTCGTAGTGGTCGGTAATTGCAATTACATCCAATCCGTCCAACCATGCTTCTGTAATACGGCCTGCCGGGTTAACGCAACCATCCGAGTATGAGGTGTGAACGTGAAAATCGCCTTTGTAACAGTTGTAGCCGTTTACTTGTGGCAGAATAATTTCAGTGCGTCGTGCTGTTACCTCTTTGTCTAGACGAGCCGAGTGCGGAATTTTTGTTTGAGCATCAGCACTTGTAAAACACAAGGCTGCTGCAAACATTGATATTAATATACGTTTCATTTTGTGTGAATATTATGTGGTTAATATTTTAGTTAGTCAATCTTTAACTCAACAACAGGGTGCTTGTAGTCTGCGTGCCACATGTTCTCAACCGTGAATTTAGGTCGACCAATAATTCCGGTTTTTGCGTTTGGACTATAACTTGTAGTTTGAGGCTTGAAAGGCTCCAATACATATATAGTATTGCTACGACGCAAGCGAATTGTGATAGAAGATCTGTTGGTAAGAGTGTATATGTGTGACTCCTTTTTCTTTCCGCCTGTTGTGCTTGTAAGACGGCAGTCAATGGCAGCATTAAGAAAATCTACAAGCCACTTCTCCTCTCCAATTAAATCTCCACCCGAATAGGTGATTGTGCGACGCTTCAAGAGCGCCTCTTTAATGGCTGCTTCGGTGTTCTCCTTTGCAAAGATGATGGTCATTGTGCGGAAGACGCCCATATCCGTATATTGACGGGTAGGTCGATGAGTATCACTTCCTCCAATCATTATAAGCTTCTCATCGATGCAACGACGAACTATTTTTGGATAGAATGTCAGGCCATTTACTACCTCTACGCCATCTATCAACCCCTCTTTGTATACCTCTTCTTGCCAAGCGTTCTTGTCGCTTGTGTCACGACGATAGGATGGATGGTTGTGTATTACGATGCCGCCTTGTTTGTGAACATTACGAAAAGTCTCCTTCGTGTCTATGTTGTAGATGCCCTGAATGTCGTTGATGAAGAGCGCGTTGAAGTGACCCTCTGTCTGTGGCTTACGCGAAATCTCTGTGCCCTTGATGAGCAGCATAGGGTAGCCCTCTTTCTTCAAACACTTCTCAGCCTCTTCGAATGTAGCGTTCATATCGGTTGTGATACCCGGATCGCTTCCATCTGCCAATAATCTTGCCGAGCCTGCCGGATGATACTTGTAGGGTTTGCCATCAGCATTGAAAGGAGCAAGAGCGTTGAGCATATTCTGGGTATATCTGCGAGCTTCGAGATGATCAGTTAGGGCAAGAATGTCCAATCCATCGTACCAAGCTTCGCGCACGCGCTGACGAGGAGTTATGTCGCCATCGGAGTATATTGTATGTACGTGCAAATCTGCTTTGTAGCAGTTGTAACCATTGACCTGAGGTAAGATAATCTCGGTGCGGCGACACTTCTGCTCCTTACATGTTCTGTGCGTATCAGGAATTTTCGTCTGAGCATTAGCCTCTAATAGACAGATTCCGGCTATGGCTAAAATAAGAAATAACTTTTTCATAATAGGGCTATATGAAGTTTGTGTATATAGACAGAGTGTCGCACATTGCATGCGACACTCTGTCTATATAAAATTATTGAAGATCCTTGTCCGAGTAGCAAACTTTCAAATTCTTGCCATTTGGATGTTCGTCGTCAGTAGTCCACAAGTTTAGCACGAAAAGTTCGAGATTTTTGCCTGCTGCTACTTTGTACGATGCGCTATGGAACGGCTGGAGTACTGCTCCTGCACCCTTGGCACCGCGACGGAGAGTGAACGGAATTGAAGTCATATTGGTAAGAACAACGGTTCTTTCACCCTTTGACGATACGTATGCAACTTTCATTGCGATAGAGCCATTGTAGAACTCGCGAATGAGTGACTCTTCGCCGATAACATTGTCGTATGCGTATGCGAGTGTTCTGTTCTTTTCGAGAGCGTTGCGAACAGCCTTCTCAGTCAACTCCTTAGCCAAAACGAATGTGCAAGTGCGGAAGTAGTCGCGCTGCTCGAATGAGAAAGCGGTAATTTTATGAGCGTCAGTTGCAGCTGCAACGAAGAGCTTATTGTCGACGCAACGCTTAATAAGCTTTGCGCCGAAGCTACCACCATTAACAACTTCGACACCGTCAATCAAACCGGCTCCGTAAACCTTCTCATGAAACTCGTTCATGTCGACTGTCTTGCGCTTCCAGCCTGGGTGGTTGTGCATTATGAGTGCACCCTGAGCCTTTGCATTGCGGATAGACTGCTCTGGGTCTGCGTCGTAGATGGTGTTGGCATCCTTGATGAAGAGTGCATTGTAGTGACCAATCTTGTCGGGGTGACGGGTGATCTCAACGCCCGGAATAACCAACATTCCCAATCGCTCACCTGGCTTCTTCGCCTCTTCGTATGGGATGTTCAAGTCTGCAAGAATGCCATCGGCATCAGCAGCCTTATGTGAAATCTTGTGATTTTTCGCTACAGGCAACTCTTTGTGATAACCGCGAGTCGCACGGAGCATAGCCTGCTCATACGGACGATACTCCAAGTGGTCGGTGATAGCAATGATGTCCAAACCATCGTAATAAGCCTCGTGTACGCGACCTTTTGCTGATAAGTCACCATCCGAATAGATTGTATGGACGTGAAAATCGGCCTTGTAGATGTTGTAACCCTTTACCTGTGGCAAAATCATCTCTGCACGCTGGGATGTGCGCTTTGGAAGGACGCGCAAATCGGGGTTTTTCTGAGCATATATTGGTGAAATTGCAACCAATAATGCAAGTAGAATAACTGAAAATCTTTTCATAGACTTTTGTTTTAATAGTTTATTTTGTAGTTGATACTACAAAGATATAAAAAATGCTCGAAAGTTAAATACCTTCGAGCATTTTTTTGTGAAAGAACCCACTACTACCAGTTCAAAATCTTGCGGAAGTCGTAAGCCTCAGGGTTAGCTACATACTGCTTAGCAGCCTCGTAGTCCTCCTCGGTAACATAGTTCATAATGTTGTTGATAACCTGCTGAATCTTGTCCGACTCGATGTTTACCAAACGTGGCGGAATCTTGCCGGTTGTAGGATCCTGTAAATCCTTCAAGTAGAGTGGAGATACGAAGCCATCCTGCGAGATATAAACCATACAGCCGGTCTTGCCCTCCGAGAAGAGCTTGTAAACGCCCATACCCAACTCCGAGCAGT
>JAEIGA010008344.1_pt1 | contig 15696 bp, 17 predicted proteins | sample 9270691 | NCBI WGS metagenome assembly JAEIGA01 (sample SAMN17057246, study PRJNA624740) | gut metagenome | biome: biome; isolation source: fecal sample | host: Bos grunniens | place: China: Xizang | collected 2019
AGTCGTTTTTGTTTTGCATTCAAGGAGAAAAGAGTTTTTAACTGAAGTAATGACGTCTCCTTTTGCAAAATCAGTAGCACCCGAATTTTTTTGTACTTGTCCGCCTACCACTTTTGAAACAGCCTTTTCCTGTCTGGCTGAAAAATATCTTGTAGGCTTAGGTGTCTCTCCCTCTTTTGTTCTTTTAGCTGTTCCTATAATCATAAATAATCCTCATCTTCAACAGTAATAGTAAGCTCCATAAAACGCTTTTGTTCTGCTATTTTGTTATAAAAAATTTCAAAATCTGTGTATGTTTCTCCACACCAGCGCCATACTTGCTTATAACCACTTGCTTTATCTTTATGACTGTATGCTTGATGTATCTCACGTCGTGCCTTTTCCTGGTCAGGATATGCTATGATATTATAGTCTCTAAAGTCTATTTTGGCTGATGAGATAAATTTAACTTGCTGCGTCTGCACACTTCTTTGCCACATATAAATTAAACTATCTTGTGCATAGCGCTTACTTGTAGTTTCATCATCAAAATCGTGGTAGATGGTTAAAAATTTAATCTGCATAATAAAACTCCTATATTATTTAATATAATATAATACAATAAAAAGACCTGAAATATTTCAGGTCTTTTCTTTTAAAATTCTTGATTAAATGGATCGTCTAATTCTTCTTCAAAAGCTTCACCAAATAAAGTTTTTCTTAGTTTATTTAACTTGTCAGAAGCTTTCTTATAGTCTTTACCATTTTTATTTTTAGCAACAACAGTTAAATCATCAGTAGCTAATCCTACTTCTTTAAAAGCTTTAACAATTTTAATGTTATTCTGACGTGCTCTATTTAGTTTTGCATTCTTTGGTTCGGTATTTGCATTCGGCTTTTGTTCGTCTGATTTTTCGTCTTTTGGTATATTACTAGACTCTACAGGTTTCTTGTCCGTAGCATTGCTACTTGCAATATCTTTATTATACTGTTTTATTGCTTTAATGAGAATTTGCAAAAGTCTGTCTTGCTCCTTTTGGTCACCTGGTACTTTTGCTGGTATATATTCTTTATATAGCTTTTCAAAAACAGTATATTCTTTTGGAAAAAGCCCTAATTCTTTTATTTCTTTAATAGCTTTATCTTTAAATAAATTATTTACTTCATTTTGAGCATCTTCTTGTGTTTGTGCGTCTGCTTTTTCCCACTTGTCCTTAAGGAATTGTATAATACCTCTATCATGGTAAGCGTGGATGTAACTTAGTTTGCCATATTTTTTTCTAAGCAAATCAATAATCTTCTGTAGGTCTGCTTCTGAATAATATAGTCTACATACTCTTATAGGATAGGTTTTTAGTGTTTTTTGGCAGCTAACAACCACTCCTTTGGCATCTTCATCGTTCTGGAACATTTGTATGGCATCCCGCAAATACTTATCATCAACAGCTTGTCTAGCTCTCCAATCATCAGTTTCAGCAGTTTGAGGCATTTCCTCATCCTCGTCACCTGCCCCACCGCCACCTGAGCTTAAAATACCTGATATCCTTCTATCACGCGAAGGTATAGCATGCTTTTTATATTCGGCTCTTTCTTCATCTGTCAAAGTTTTCTCAGTAATTTTTCTATAAATCTCATTAAAAAGTGTATCTTCAATAGCGCCACTTCCATCAAGATATAAAATTCCTAGTCTATTTCCACTATCAAAGCAATCTAGGACCATGCCATGTATAGAATCATCCTTATAGTTTTTGAATTCTACAAGATCTCCGACTTTATATCCATGTGATTTTAACACATAATCTTCATAGAGTTGCTCGAGTTCTTCCATTAAATACATAAACTCTGTTTTAACCATTTAAACGTACTCCTAAGCAATTTAATACTAAATAATTTAGCAAATCGTTTAGTATACTATAATGCAATAAAAGACGACCTATTAAAATAGGTCGTCTTTTATACCAATTATAAAGCCTTGTTTATATCAGTGTCCAGTTTATTTAACATAAATTTTTGAAAAGCCGCGTTGTTATATACTTGACTAATTAATTCTCTATCAAAATTAGAATCATATAAGTCATCAAAAGTAATACCAATGCTTTGACTGTTATGACTTAAAAAATCATCATAAAATTCTGTTTGAATATCTCCCATAGTTAACTCATATATCGGAGTTTCGTGCTCGGTCATTGAACTTATTGCATACACAACATCAGTGTGTTCGTAGTGCAAATCCTGACCACTGTTATACTTATCGTCAGCGGCATCTATAAACTCATTTATAGATAGACCATAATCTGTGGGGTCTATTAAATAACAAACCACCTTGTTATGAAGACTGCCAAAACCTTTGATACGAAATTTTGCCTCATTAATTAGAGCTTTTATTGCGTCAGTCTTGGTCTTGCAAGCTTCAATCATACAGAAGTTATCTAGGTCATTTGATTTAAGATAATTAAAAATAACATAAAGCTTGTTATTATTACTACTGGCTACAGTTTTTGTATTATTTGTTATATTACCTACAGGTATATTACTTCGATTTACTACATTTCCAGAAGTATCTACCCATTCAGTAAGACTTTCATCTATATCCCAGAGACTTTCATAAAGTTTAAACTCTTCATATAATTTCATGATAAAACGTTCCTTTGTTAAGAATTTCTAACTAATTTAGCAAATAAAAAAGACCTGAAATATTTCAGGTCTTTTCTTTGTTTAGTATATTATAATACAATAAAAGACGGTCCAATTTAATGAACCGTCTTTAAAAATCAACTATTTAGTTTAATCGCCCCATTCACTTGCGAGCACATCACAGTTATCTAAGCTAATGCCAAACTCTTCTATATTTATCGAATAGTCAAATGTTTCTCCTTTTTCCCATCTTGCACGAATGTCATCAAATATATCAGTTGGCCCAAAGTATTTATATAAACATACCGGAGTGTCACCACCACCAAGTCCAAATGCTCGCCAGTCTTTAGCTACACTTTTGTACTCTTTTTGTGCGTCTGCTTTAGAATTGCCGATATAGTATAAACTACCACCGGCGTCACCATCAGCTGCAACAATATACATATCTGCTGATTGTACAGCCTCAACCATTGGTTCCTTATCCCACATGTTTTCATAAAAATTAAATTCTTCATTTAAATCTGCAACTGTAGTTTGTTTAATCAATTTACAGTCTTTTAACTCAAAACCAGCATCAGTAATACTTTTATACTTATATCGTGCTTTTTCATCACCTTCATGTCTACCCTGCATTTGAGATTCTACAGTATCAAATAGGTCAGGCTCACCTGTATACTCATATAAATATATGGTTATAGGACCACCTGTAAATATAGAATCAAAGTCACATTTATCTATAGCATGTCTAAACATAGTCTCAGCTGCATCTAAAGAATAAGAAAAAGAATAAAACCAATATCCTATATTACTTTTAGCAATACCAAAATATCGAGTGGTAGGTTTAGAAGTATTATAATCATCCTCTACCAAGTCAAAGTTTAATCCAGCTTCACTAGCAAACTTATCAAATAATTCTACGCCACTCCAATTTTGTATACCATATTTAGCACACATAGAGTCTTCGTCTCTATTTTCTCCCATATGCCATATAACATGAGCCTTGCGGTCAATTTTTCTAGCCAAAGCTACGTCTTTTTTAGCGACACTAATATTTTCACCCACTGATTTTGCCATGATAGTTACAGTATCAATGTCCTCTTTGATAAAACTACCATTAGTTGTTTTTTTATAAAAAGTTTTCATAAACGGCTCACTTGTGGTTATAAGCTTATTATCCCAAATAACTGGCTCATCAAACTCTTCATCTGTATCGACATCTGTGCTACTAGCATTAAATACACAGATATCATCATGTGGATTTCCTTCGTAGATAAAAACAAAAGAAAAATCACAAGTTTGTGCAATTTGGTTAAGCTTGTTAATTATTGCTTCTTTTGTGCCAGAGTAGCCATATTCACTTGTTAATTCACAGTTTTCAGCATCGTCGTATTCTTCTACAGTATCTTTATCATATGCACGAAGTTCAACATAGTATTCTTTGGCTGTAGATTCTTTTAAAGGTCTTTTAGAGAGCTCTTCACGCAAAATGTCTCTAATCATTTCTTGTAATTCAGATTTTTTCATTATATAAACTCCTTAAAAATTGATTTTAAAATCTAATTAATTTAGCAAATAAAAAAGATCTGAAATACATCAGATCTTTTTTATTAAACATTATTCACCTTCAAGAAGTACTTTACGCTTAGCCTCGTCTTCCTGAGGTCTTTCAATAGCATCTTCTTCAGCTTCAATAGCTTTAAGAGAGTCTTTATCAAGAACTGATTTATCATTAGAAGCCGAAATAAATTCTTTAATCATTGCGAGATACTTTTCACGGAAAGTATCATGAGTATGAAGGTATTCGATAAGATAAGATTTTTTACCTCGTAAAGTTTCACCGGTTTCCGAGTCGACAATAACTTCACCTGTAGATAGATTAACAAGTTCATAAGTTACATTGTTGAGACGTTTAATAAAATCAAATTGAAGTGCAACGTCAATAAGGTCATTTACAGTGTCGGCACCTGTTTCGTATTTATAGGTAATAAAACCACCGCCACGATTACAAGCACAAGTCTTGTTCTTAGTGATTTTAAATTTTAGTCTAAAACCGTCTGCGCCCTCTCCATCGTCACCTTTAATCTCATCGCCATCTTTCATAAATACACGTTTACCAAAACGAACTTTAACTGAAGCATAATAACGAGGAGCATCACCGCCTGGTTCCTTATAAATTGCTGCACCAGTGAAGGTAGTACCAGCAACACGAACCTGATTAATCATAATCATGATATTGCCTTTACGAGCAAGCTTATCACACATAGTAGGACAGAACTTATGAAGGCCTTTTGCCATATTGCCCCTCATTCCCATGTCCTTTGTAAACTCATTTTCCATGATAGATTGCGGAACGAGAGCAGGGATAGAGTCAAGAACAATAAGACCTATGTCGTCAGTCTCTTCAAGTTCAAGAATCATTTCAAGAATTTGTTCACCTGACATACCCTCAGGGCTAATATAGTAAAGTCGTTCGAGGTCAATGCAATTCATCATTGCCTGGAACTGAAGGTCAAGAGAGTGTTCAACGTCAACGTACACACAAATTTTATCAGGATTTTCTCTCTGATAAGCAGCAAGCTCTGCACATGCTGCGGTAGTCTTACCTGAGTGTTCAAGACCCGCATACACCATCAAACGTCCGTAAGGAAGGCCACCATAAAGAGGATAATCCATTCCCATCATACCTGATGACAAACGTTTATACACTGGTACAACGTCTGATTTAATAATAAGGTTATCATTAGAATATTCCTTATTAAGCTTCTTAGCAAAGTCTGCCATTGTAAAAGATTTCTTTTCTATATCTTTTGCCATATAACAATAAACTCCTTTATGAAAATTTACTATTATATTATACAATAAAAGACGACCAAATTTTACTTTGGTCGTCTTTTATAAAAATTAATCATCGTAATCGTCACGTTCTACTCTTATAATTTTAATATCATCTTCGTCAAGATTTTCATCCTCTAATAACCAATCAATGACACTTTCTTTCGCCTCGGCCTTACTACATGCAGTAATATATGCTTCATCGGTAGTAGCTTTAGGCCAACCTGCTAATCTATAGGTTACTGTATAATCACGTTCAACTGCCTCTTTTAAAGGTTTTGTTGCTAGCTCTTCTCTAAGGGCCTCACGAATCATTTCTTTAAGTTCAGATTTAGTAATTTTCATAATTTATAACTCCTTAAAAATTAAATTTATTTACTAATTAATTTAGCTAAAAATTTATTAGTAAATAAATTTACTCAGCTAAACTTGTTGCTGATATTTTTGCCTCTTGCATGCGACTCATTAAAATGCTTTTAAGAGAATCTATCATACGTAAACACATATCAACTTTAGTTTTAACCAAACTTGCTACAAGGTCATAAAGACATTGTGCCACAATATTTTCTGAAATTGCTAGAGTTGTATTTGAATCCTTCTGTCCTGCGGTACCTTCTTGACCGACATATGCTGCAGCATAAGCTTCTTTTCTGATAGCTTCTGCACAATTAGCTTTAACTCCTGATCGGTCCCTGAGCTCGCTTAAAGAGTAAACTGCTAACTGCAAACGTAAGATATAATCTCGAAGCATATCTATCGAGATTGACTCTATATTTTGCTGAATAGAATTTATTATTAAATTAGGCTCGGTAAATGGACCAGATAACATATCGTCAGCAATTTCTTTAATCTGACTATAAGTCATTTCAACTGCCTCTAAGGCATTATTTAAATCTTTAGCCATATATCAAACTCCTTAATAAAATTTTGCTATTATATAATACAATAAAAGACAGTCTAATTTAATAGACCGTCTTTAAAAATCAAATTAATTATAGAGATTTAATGTCGATAATATCAACTACACCATCAACATCTTCATCATAACCGCTATCGAACAATGAATCAAAAAATCTATCGATAATTCTATCTTCAGCTTCTCCAATTTTTGCTGCCATAAAATCTGTGTGAATATCTGTTGGGTCACTATCAAAAGAATAAGTTATTTCATATTCTTGCCAGCCCGGAGCTACTTCTTTTAGAGTACCTTTGGTATTTTGTTCAAGTTCTTCCTTAAGAACTTCTCTAATCATCTGCCTAAGTTCTGATTTTTTCATTTTATAAAACTCCTTAAATTAATTTTTTAAATCTAATTAATTTAGCTTATATATCAATTTTTGTTTAATTCATTAACTAAATAGTTTAAATCTGCTTCCATAAAGGTACGTAACTTTTGTGCTGGAACAGTTATAATGTTATATGCTTTTTTGTATGGCTTTTTCTCGTCTATCATTCTTAGTCCAATAGACTTCTCGCCGTCGAGTACCATTTTTTCCATTTCTTCGATAGAAACCCAAATAATAATATCCTTTTCATAAAACCAAACCACAACACCAGGATGTACTTTATGAAGCCCTTTATAATTTAAAAGCCTTTCATATTGTGGAATAGCACTAAAAGGTATTGAAGCACCAGCGTGGGCTTTACATTCAGCCATTAAAAAAATTTCACCCGGATAGCACAAAAAGTCACATGGATTCTGAGAAGTTTCTTTATAACCACTCATCTGGTCATGTAATCTATATATTAAAGTATTTGGAAAACAACGATGCCAATCCTGTGCGAATCTAGCCTCAAACTTTTTACCAATATCTGTATTAGCGATAATTTATCACTCCTTATTTATAGTATCCTGCATATTTTCGTTAAATCTATTTCTTTCAACAGGCATAGCTTGTTGAATGGTTATTAAGTCAACAATATGTTTTTCACTTATTATACTTGGAGATGTTACTGTTATATCTTGTTTTACTCCATTAGAGTCAATATATCTTCTATATGTTGTAGCAGTCCATTCATCTTTATGCTTATGAAGCTCAGTAGTGGATTCTTGATAGCAGCAAGACCGTGAAAAGCTATCATATGAGTTCTTATTAGACAATACTAAAGCGGCTCCATCAGGAGCTTCATCTAGTGCTTTGTAAATCATCTCTCTAGCTTCTCTCTGGGATTTGCCATTCAAGTAATCATTTCTACTTATAGAAATTACCTTCCGAAGATTATCATTTGTGGTATTAGTATTTGATGGTATTTTTTCATCCCACATGTTTTCATATAACTTAAATTCTTCAAATAGTTTCATGCTGAATTATCCTTTACTAAAAATATTTACTATATAATTTAGCAAAATAAGAAAAATAAGTTTTATTTAGATTTATTAAAACTTATTTTTCTTTCAAAATCTATTTAGAATTATTCCTTAGCCCTCGTTTCTGCAATAACATTACTAATAGGACCACGATTAATTATAATGGATTTATGATTACCACAGTTCATAGTGATGTGTTCATTTTTACAAGAGTCTAATACAGCTTTAAGGTCTATTAAGTTAATACCCATAGAATAGCCACCAGGAGTACTACTACCGTTCTCAATAGTAATTACTTCAGTGTTTTCTCCAGTACTGTCTGTAATAGTAATTTCAGTATTAGTAAATTCTATAGTCGCTGGAACAAAGGATAAATCAGCTTTTGCACTACTATTTTTATGGAACATTAAAAGCCTTGCAATAGCAGCAGAAAGGTCTGTGGCAGAAAGTACTAAATTATGATCATAAGGTTCTTTAACTAAATTTTTCATTGCATCACAAGGAGCTTTAACTTTATGTACACAGGTTTCATCGCTAAGCAATCTGGTAGCTACATAAACGTCTTCCGTCTGGAATACTACTATTGGCTGGAGAGAATTATCAGAGTTAACTAAATGACCATATGAAAGCCATACAGAGGAATTAAATAATTTGAATAATTTAACTACTTTATCAGTAAGTAGGAGTTTAATCGGCTTTTCAAGTGTAAATGAATTAATACAAGCGCCAGTAGTAAAGGTAAAACAACCTGTTTCATCAATGTAATAATATCTCTGAAGTTCACTTACATCGACTTTTTTAGCTTTTTGAATTTCTCTACCATTAACATTTAAAATACTCATTAAAATTTCAAAATCTACCGACATTTCAATAGTAACTTGGTCTGGGTTAAGCTTAATTACGGGAAGCTTCATTAAGCTATCATTTTCATAAATCATAGCTAATTTATAGGTACTTTTACCTGCTTTTACTACTACATTAGTATCATTAATAGTAAGTTCAAAGTCCTCTGTGTTTATTCCAGAAATTAAATTTAAAAAGAGATTTGCGTCAACTACAGCTCTAAAATCTGTAATTTCTTCTAAATCAAATTTTACAGCCACGTAATATTCTCTATTAGTTACTCTAAGAAATAACGCATTATCTTTTGCAGCTAATTCTAAATTAGCGGAAGATTTATCTACACTTACGGCTAAAAGGATTTTATTAGCTGCTTCTTGGAAAGTTTTTGTTTTAAGTATCATATAATATTACTCCTTCTATATTTTTACATACTATATTATACAATAAAAAAGAACCTGATTTTAGTCAGGTTCTTTTAAAATATTAGTATTCATCGTTTTCTGATGGATTATTAATTTTATTTGTGATATCAGAAAGTGCTTTTTTCATATTATCCGAGATATGCGCATTTGGATCAATACCTGGCAATAACTTACCATCATAATTATAAGCAGCATAATCCCAGTGTCCACTATGAGCAGCTCCCCAACCAAAATACTTACCAAAGCCAGGGTTTTCTTCCCAAACCATTGTTCTCACTTCCGTATTAGAAATTGGGTCAATATAATATATATCATCACAATGGCGATACTGGCCTGCTTGATAACCACTGCACGCTTGAAGCCAAGGTTCTATTTTAACTATTTTTAAAGCAGTCGGAGGAGTAGGATTTTTACGTTTAAAGCTACTGATTGAATTTTTTCCTTCAATAAACATACTTTCATATAGTTTAAATTCTTTTGCAAAATTAGTACTCATTTTTAAGCTCCTTATTAATTAGTCTATTTAATTTAGCAAAAATTAAGGAGCTTATACAAAACTTTACTTTGTTGACTCATCTAGTTCATCAAGCCAGCTGAATAATATTATGGATTCCACGTAAAACCTAACTTCTCAGCTTTATTAGCTATTTCTTCAATAAGCCTTCCCGAAGTAAGAAGCTCTTTATCCTCTTCTTTAACCCATTCAGGTACACCTACAACTTTTGGTGAAAGTACATTTCTAAAGCGCGCTGGAATCTGAACTTCCCAATTAGGAAGACTTCGGTCATAAAGCTCAATAACATGATTTGAGCAGTTAATTAGGTAATTTGCCTTATGCAAAGAAGAGCGAGAACCAGCAGTAAAATAATTACGCTTTACTTCATAAGTAACTCCATCTTCGTCTATAAGGTCAGGTATGCCTCCACCTGTGCCAGATTCAAAAAAGTCATGAGAATTTTCTGCATAATGAAGTTCAGGCAATACTTTACCAGCAGTCCAGTCTACAAGAGCATTTTTACTTTTAAAAATAATTTCTGCTTCAGCTTTATTTGAATTGTAAAAAGTGAGCGCATCCTGAAAAGCTTCAGTTACAAGCCTATAAAATTTTTTACCATTTTCATAATAAGGAATTTTATAAGCAATAACAGCCATCATATGAAGTATATAAAGTTTCTCTTCGTATGATAGTTCTAACTTATTATTGAATAAATCAGCCAAGTAAAGATATTCGATTTTCCCATTGTTCTTTTTAATAAGATCAGCAGTATTCTTTATAATTTTTTCTTTATTAATCATTTTTTAATCAAAACTCCAAATCAATACCTTCAGTAATAGTTTTATAAATAGCCTCTTCAGGAAGTTCTGGATGCTTTGCATATAACTTTTCAAAAGCTTCTTCACGTTCAAGGCCTGACTTTGTTAATTTTTTAAATTCTTCCTGAACTGCTACAGCATATTCAGATGTATACCAACGAGACTCAACCGCTGGGTCACATTTCATAGGAACATCAATATAGGGCGCTGCAGCATCTATCATAATTCTTGGAAGAATCTCAGATGCCTGTTCTGCATATAAAGCTGGGCATTCTAACATAACTTCATCGTGGATAGTCATAACAAGCTTGGCATCGAGGTCCCTGAGTTCCTGGCTATTATGAATCTGAATCATAGCTAATTTGGTAAGTGAAGCTGCAGATCCCTGAATTCGTGCATTCAAACACTGTCTTTCTGCTTGAGCTATTCGTCCAGTATTTGCAGTTAACAAAATCCCTGCCGCCGCAGCTTCTTTAGCTAACTGGTCGAACTCTTTATTATTTCGGGTATTTCTAGCTTTAAATATCCAAGAAGTAAGTGTGTCATCCATTAATGGACGATTTTCACAACCTAAGATAGGATTAAAAGTTTTAGCTATAATTGTTTCTGGATCTTTGTAGGTTGCTTCATAAGGATTTAAAAAGTAGTCAGTTAAATGTCTACGTCTACCTGCCCAATCTTCCACATAACCGTGTGTACGTAAAAATTCTTTTGAGCTGTTAATCAGCTCTTCAACTTTTGGAAAGCTCTTAAAAAAGTTATCAAAAATTTCTTGTGCTTCTTGATTTGTTTTGTTAATACGTTTTGCAAGGGTTGACGGACCCATTCCGTAGGTAAGTGCGAGAAGTACCATTTTAGCTACAGAACGGCGTTCTTTACCAGCTTTATTTAAATGTGTTTTATAACCACAAACAGTCTGTTTTCCGTCAAGTTCGATTACTGTACCTTCTGGATAATGCTCAAGGTTATCTTCATATTTATTGTTATAAATGTTAGCAGCAATAACACAATAAAGATCTTTGCCTTCTAAATAAGCTTGTCTCATATTAGGGTCGCCGCTAAGAAATGTCGTAATTCTAGGCTCAGTCATTCCTGAGCACTATAGTCAGAACCGACAAGTTTATATAATGTTCTAGTTTTGATTTTTTTAGTACTCATAAATGGCATCACTCTCCTTTCAAATTAAGCATAGTAGTCAATCTCTATACCACACTATATTAGTTATTTTTTTATATTTTTTGTGTGTTTTATTGCCGTACTCAATTTCTTTACCTGCAATAGAAGCCTCAATTTTACGTTGATATGTGGCAGTAGAATAAGTATTACCAAAAGGTTTATAATTATCGTACCACCATTTACCTGCTTCTAAGATAGATTCAAAATCAAAACGCGCTCCTGTATCTAATATACAGTAACAAGCTAAAGATCTGGTAGCAAATGGATTGTGTTCAAAGTTTTCCTTTGGTACTTGTTTAGTATTTACAACTTTATTTTTGTGCTTTGCTTTTTCAGCAAAGTAATCTGTCGAGAAAACCCAACCATTAGCCAAGAGTTCGTTTACTTTTTGCGTGTTGTTTAGACTTGTATAAGTAATTTTACCATCTTTAACAAAACACTTTCTATTTTGTTGTGCTTCTGACAGTTTTTTTCGATGTTCTTCAGACATACCATTTTCTTGTCTATACTTTTTCAAAGATTTAGAAATCTTTTTACGAACAGCTTCAGACCTCATAATAGTATCATGTTTATTTTTTACTGCTGAAGAACTCATTGGGTTTTCTTTAGTAGCACTGCCAGGTATCATATTGTACCCAGTATTAACGGTATCATAAAAATTTATCCAGTAGGCCTCTTTGGTATCAAGCTCACTTTGGTTTTCAGCTGTATCAATTTGTTCAATTCTAAAGCATTCTTTACCATACTTATTCATGGCTAGATACAAGTGTATATACTTATATGTATCATTTCCATAACGATTAATATAGTAGTCTGCTTTGGCTAAGTGCTGTCTAAAGCGCAAGTCAATACTTTTTGTAGTTTGTCCAATATAAAGTTTGTCATTTTCAGTATTTGATATTTTATAAATATAACCGTACATAAAAAATGCTCCTTGTACTAAATTTTACATTTAATTTAGCACTGATTTTTCAGCATAAGTTAAAAATTAAATATAAATAAAATATTGTTTATCTTGATATACAATATTTTTAACAACGTCTGTGCCTTCACTTGTAACTAGCGTGTCGCCAATTTTCAAGTCTTTTCCATATTTCCAGCCATCGGTAGTTTCTACTTCAGAAATCTCAGGAAGAATAATTTGGTTTTCTTCAACTTCAATCTCATTAAATTCTTTTTTTGCTTCGAAGAGTAGACGAGTGATTTTACCATCACCACGTGAAGGAATATTTTGACTGTTAAAGCCGGAAATTTCTACACGCTCATCTCCGTCTAAGAATTTAAATTCACCACCAGAAGAAAAACGACCTGTATCAGTACCTACTGAGTTAAGTTTATATCTAATTCTTCCATCTGGCCAATGACGGGCAAGAGCAGGTAAAACGTCAATATAAGTAGAGATAAGCTTTACAATACCTCTACGTTCAAGAATAAGCTTACATAAAGCTATATCTGTTCGTTCTGCCAATGCTTCTAATTCGTCTTTACCAGTACCTCTTGGAGACTTCTTACTAACTGAAGGACACTTTAAAATATCATAAAATAATATAGCAAGTTGTACGGGTGAAGCTAAGTTAATAGGGTCACCTAATTGAGCAGCCAAGGACTTTCCGAGCTTATAACGCTTACCAGTCTTTTTGTCAATATAAGGATATTTTTCTTCTAGCTTCTCTTGAGATAGTTTTGATTTTTTGGGCTCAAATTGTTTTGCTTGTTCATTAGATTTAGGATCCAATCGCCAAGCGGTAATTTTCGGTTGGAGATTAATAAGTTCTTGTTCAATTTTAGTATCAATATCCGCTAAATTCTGATTGAATTTTAAACGAAGTCTTTCACCAAATTCCTGATCAATACAAACGCCGATTAATTCCATATCTCCGGCAACTTTTACTATCGGCATTTCAATATTTGTAAATAACCAATACAATCTTTCATTACCAGGAGCAGTTAAAATAGCTACTTGATATACATAAAGTTTATCAGTCATCATTGAGTCAGTCGCAGCGTATAATGCAAAGATTTCAGGGTCTACATATTTATATGGTACTATAAATAAGTCTTCTATATCATATTTTTCTTGTGTTGGATCAATCTTATTTACATACTGCCATTTTAAGCTCATTTTTTCATTTTCATTAATAGTATGAGCACCTATCATAGTATCCCAATCTGGCTCGATTTCAATATCGCAAGTACACTTGATAACTTCATAGTCGAACTTACCATTATGCATAACAACAAAAGTCCCTGCGTCTTTGATACGTTGAAGCTGTTCTCTACAATCTTCTTCAGTAAGCTGCCATTCAAGACGTTCGCCAGTTTCTGGGTTAACATGATTAATAGGAATATAAGCCTGTTTACCACCTTCATAGTATAAACATAAGCCCATTAATTGACAAGTTTTTGGGTCAGTAGAGTTATTTGTTTCTGTATCTATTGCTATGCGACCAAATTCAATACATTTAGAAACATAGTTTTCAAAGTCTTCTTTGGTCTTGATAACAATAACATTTTTTCTTTGCTTACCTAAAACTTCTAAAACCTTATTTTTAATAATATTAAGTTTTTCTTCTAAAGTTATTTTTTTAGACTTCAACATTTTTTTGGCATCTGTCTCAGCTGCATCTGTTGAACTAAGCTTTTCAAGTAATGTATTTACTTTAGGTTTATTTAATTCTATATTATACTCTTTTAAATCATCACCAAATAAATTTTGGTTTGTTAAGTTATCTGCAGCCTGAGGTTTTTTTGATTGTTGTTTTACCTGCGGAGCTGTAGTAGTATTATTAGAAATAGATGTACCTAAATCAAAACCCTCAAATAAACTACTCATTTATGTCTCCCTTCTAAAATAATAATACATTATATAATACAATAAAAGCGTACTTAATTAAGTACGCTTTTACAAAATTTATTTATTATTTAGAAGCTAAAACCCGAAAAGTTTCTAGCTGGAGCTTCTGTATTAACTACAGGAGCAGAAACAGGTGCTGAAACAGGAGGTGGTGCTACTGGTGCAGACTCTACTATCGGAGCTGGAGGTGTTGGCATTGCTGTAGTGTTTGGAATCTGTGTAACTGGTGCCACAGGTACTACTGGATTAGCTGCAACTGGAGCTGCCTGAACAGGTGCTGGAGTTGGTGTAACATAAGCTGGAGTAGTTGTAACAGGAGGTGTACCATAATTCATAGCTGCCTGTGGGATAGCTCCTTGTACTGCATCATTTTGTGGCTGTTGAATATCTCCTGGAAACTTTCCAGTAGTTAAGAAAGTATTAATTTCTTCTGGAGTCTTTTCCCAATATGAATGCTTTGCAATATTAAAACCTTGGAAAGCACTAAAATCAGTAGGAATCATTTCAGGTTTAAATACAGGGTGATTAGCTGGAAGAATATCCATAGAATATGTTGTTTGCATATCGCCTGCTTTACCATTACGAGTAATAAGAACAAGTGTGTTTCTAAGATCACCTGAAGCCATAAGTTTATTAGCGAGCTCACGAGAGAATGCTGCAGGACGATCCCAAATTACTGGTGCTGCTTGAGTATAACCTGTAGCAGATTGAGCGTCACGGTAAGAAACTAACATAGGAATAAATACTTTCTTAGCAGCTTTTGAAATTGAACCTTTTGGATTAGAAGCATTAGCTGTACAAAGAGCACAAGTACTTCCATAAGAACCTAATGGATTAAGACAGTTTACTTTAATCCATTTACCATTAATTCCTATGGTATGTACAGAAGCAAACATAAGGTCATCAGTTGAACCGATGTTAAGACGAGCGATAGCAATATCACCATCATCTTTAAGCTTAAAATAACCTATTTTAGTACTGTTGCTACTGTTACCATTAGCTTCTGCTTGTGCTACTACGTTTTGATAATCATTGTAATTAAATTGACTCATTGTTTTTTCTCCTTTGGTATTGTTTTGTATTTTTTATTTATCATTTCTGTTAGCTTAAACTAACATTAATAATATACATTATAAATTAAGAATTTTTGGCTAAGAGCATAGCATTTTGAAATTCCTCAAAAGAAAGCTCATTAGCGTCTTTTTTACCGGCTGGCCAGGTTACTTCTTTTACGATAATTCTAGGATTTAATCCTGCCTTAATTGTATTAGCCATACGGCGTCCTGCAGAATCATTATCCATAGCTAAGTATAGAACTTTGATACAGGATCTAT
>JAEIGA010008345.1_pt1 | contig 15695 bp, 16 predicted proteins | sample 9270691 | NCBI WGS metagenome assembly JAEIGA01 (sample SAMN17057246, study PRJNA624740) | gut metagenome | biome: biome; isolation source: fecal sample | host: Bos grunniens | place: China: Xizang | collected 2019
GTTTATTGTTCGTGGAGATCATCGACCAATGGGGGCAAATACACCAGGTTTTGTTTCAAGTTTTTACCACCGTTGGGTTCCTATGCTTATTTTGAATTAAATTTATTTCTTTTCTTCTTTTACTGCTTCTGTATTTACAGGAGTTTCTTTTGCAGGTTCTTCTGTTTTTGTTTCTGCAACAGATTGCGTTTCAGAAGGTTTTTCTTCGGAAACAATTGCTGGTGAGGCTGGAATTGCAGGAACTTCCGCCGTTTGGACTTCGGCTTTTACAGTAGAATCCTTTGCCACTAAAGAATCTACAGGTACTGGTGTTGTTGTTTCTGCATTTAGAATTTCTTCTAACATTTCAGCACCTTGTAAAAATTCATTTGTTTCCATGCATTGTTTCTTTTCAAGCAAAGTTTGCAGATATTGCTTTTGAGAAGCAATATCATTTTCACTTGCTGCGATTCCTGCTAATTTAAATAGCGTAATACAAGTTTTTGCACCATCTGGGAAATCGGTATTCAAACGGTTCAGAATCACTTTTGCTTTATCTATCTGGCCAGCTTCTGTTAAGCAAAGAGCCATCCAGTACAAAGATTCTTCGGCCATTTCACCTGTTTTCATTTGTTCAAAAACTTGTTTAAAGCCATCAAAAGCAATTTTGTATTCGCCACGTAAAAAGTCTGCTCTTGCTGTATTAAACATTGTTTCCATTTCAAGAAGCAAATTGGCCTGCCGTTCAATGCTATCAAGTGAAATCGGGGCTTGCGGCGCACCACTCACCACCACTTTTTTAGCAAGAATCTTATCGGATTTTCCAAGGAGTAAATCTAAACGATAAGAAATTTCTTCTTGACGCGTATCATTACGAACCGATTCATCGGCCATACGAGTTGCCAAAATGGAAAGGTCTGCTTTCATACGGTTCAACAATTGCTCTTGAGCCGAAAGTTTTTCTTCTAAAAGACTATTAGCCTTTCGCAAAGAATCCAACCGTAAATTCGTCTGCCGAAGATCTTTTTTCAAATCAGCACGAACATCATCGTTGATTTCTTGAATTTCTTCGGTACGAAGCATTGTGATATGCGAGCAACCTGTTACAAAAAACAGGAGCAACGGAATCAAAAGCAATCGTTTCATAGAGAGACCTCAAAAAAGAATTACTTAATTTTTACGCGGAAATTAGCACGGCGGTTTTGAGAATAAGCGTCTTCAGAAGCGCCTTCTACTTTTGGTTTTTCTTTTCCATAGCTAACGGTTTCCATTCTGTCAGAAGAAATGCCATAAGCAACGAGGAATTCTTTAACCTTCATAGCGCGTTTACCGCCAAGAGTCATGTTGTAATCTTCGGTGCCTCTTGCATCAGTATGTCCTTCAACGGTAACAACAAAGCGTTCTTCTGCCTTAAGCATATCACCGACTTGAGCAAGAAGTTCTTTTGCTTTTTCAGTCAATTCAAAACGGTCAAATTCAAAGTAAACATCGTCTGACATAAGGCGGTTAATCATTTCTTCTAAACGAGCACGGTCAGCTTCGAGTTTTTCAGCAGCAAGACGTTCGGCTTCTAAACGAGCGCGTTCTGCAGCAGCTAAAGAATCTTCTTTAGACATTCCTTCTTGAACACGGATAGCACTCTTTTTAGCTTTAGGTGCTGGGTCCGTTTCCGGAGGAGGAGGATTTGAACAAGCGGAGAAAATAGCGAAAGCAAGAGCTCCCGTCAAAAGCCAATTTAAGGTTTTCATTTTTTACCTTCCTTTTTAGAAGTGGGTGGCGGAGAATCGTACCAAGACCATGTCGGCGAAGTATTTTCCCCTTGTTTTGTGATTTGCGTTACATTTGAGCCATCACGGCGCATAATATAAATCTGGTAAGTACCGCTTCTATCGCTAGCAAAAGCTATTAAGTTACCATCTGGAGACCAAGTTGGGTGTTCGTTATTGCCAGCATTTGAAGTAAGTTGTACAATATCTGAGCCATCGAATGCACAGGTATAAATATTCATTTTACCATTGTCCATTGAGGTGTAAACAATTCTGTCTCCTGTCGGCGACCAAGCAGCCTTTTCGTTATAACGCCCCATAAAAGTCACTCGGCGGACATCACTACCATCACGGCCCATTACGTAAATTTGTGGACCACCACCTCTATCACTTGTAAAAAGGATTTCTGTTGCGCGCGGGCTCCAAGCGGGACTTGTCTGAGAAGATTTTAAATAAGAAATTCTACGACTTTTTTTGCCTTCGGCATCGCCTAAATAAAGGTCAGTTTTTCCATCACGAATTACAGAGAAAAGAATTTCACCAGTTATCGGATTAATAGCAGGGCTGAAAGATTGCTTGTGTTCAGTATAAATTCGACGAACGCGTTTGGTGTCTAAATCTTTTACATGTAGCTGAGGCTTTTCGTTGCGGAAACTTACAAAAATCAATTTATTGTTCCCTAAAGCCCATACTGGCATCATGCTTAAAGCGGAATCATTTGTGGCTTGTCTACGTCTATAGCCGTCGTAATCAGCATAAATAACTTGTTTTACGCCATCAATTTTACGCACCCATGCAAGTTTTGTAGAAGCAACTCCACGTTCCCCCCACAACTCAAAAACCACTTGATCAAAGAATAAATGCATTGCTTCACGAACATTTTGCACCGCAATTTCGTAATTTTCACCAAAAACGAGTTGCTTGGTTTGAGATGCATAAAGGTAACATGAAAGTTTCACTTTACCATTTGCTAAAAGTTCTGCAGAACCTGTAACATAAAATTTTGCCCGAGCACGACTAAAAGTTACTAAATCAAATTTTGGAGAAGAAATCACCTCAAAACGGCCAGAAAGATTAGCATCGCTTTCTAAAATTTGGTGTGGAGGCGTTTCACCCCATTCAATTTTGCCTGATTTTTCTGCAAATGGAACAACCCCTAAAGGCATTGTTTTGAAAACAGAAATCCCTACATCGACAGCTATAGTGTCAATCGCCGAAAAAACCGGCGAAAAAAAGAAACAAAAAGAGAGAAAGAAAAGAAAAACTCTACGCATCATTATCAATATACTAAATTTATATCAAAATGTTCGTAAGTCATTGAAAATAAACAAGTTACAAGAATTTATTTTTGTGATTTTCATCATTTTTCCTAGTAATTTTTATAAATTTCCAAGAAATTTATTCTTTTTAAAGTTTCTAACAAAAGGAATTCTATGAGCTTTGGTTCAATTCTTCAAACTTTTAATGATGTTATTTGGAGTGGTCCACTCATTATCGGTATTCTTTTTGTTGGATTTTTTTTAACATTCCGCCTGAAATTTTTCCAAATTTTTCAATTAAAAAAAGCTTTTTACTTTCTTTTTCACGATGAAAAAGGAGGGCCTGGAGAAATTTCAAGCTTTGGCGCTCTTTGCACAGCTCTTTCAGCAACTATTGGAACTGGAAATATTGTAGGCGTTGCAACTGCAATATGTCTTGGTGGCCCAGGTGCGCTTTTTTGGATGGTTTTTGCCGCGTTTCTTGGAATGGCTACTAAATATGCCGAAGGTCTTCTTGCTGTAAAATACCGAAAAATTCTCCCTAATGGGCGCGTTCTTGGTGGTCCCTTTTATTACATAGAAACAGGATTAAAGGAAATTTATAACAAGAATTTTAAATGGTTGGCTTATCTTTTTGCCGTTTTTGGCGTTTGCGCCGGCTTGTTTGGTATAGGCACTTTAACGCAAGTTAATAGTATTTCAACGGCAATGAATGTTCTTATTCCAAGTGATACATTTTTTTCTATAGAAAATCATAACTTTACCTACACTACCGTTATATCTGGAGCAATCATAACAATTCTTGTGGCTTTAGTTTTAATTGGCGGACTTCGTCGAATTGCTAAAGTAGCAACGATTATTGTGCCTTTTATGGTTATAAGTTATGTTGGAATTTGCCTTTTTATGCTTATTTATAATGCAGAAAAAATTTTCCCAGCTTGCCAATTAATTTTAGAAAGTGCCTTTAGTGGCGGTGCTTTACAAGGAGGAGCCATTGGCACTCTTATGATTGCTATGCAAAAAGGTATTGCCAGAGGTATTTTTTCAAATGAAGCCGGCCTTGGTTCTGCCCCAATTGCTGCGGCTGCTGCGAAAACAAACAACCCGGCACGTCAAGGGCTTGTTTGCATGACCGGAACATTTATCGATACAATCATTGTTTGTTCTATGACCGGACTTGCTGTAATAACGACAGGAGCTTGGCTTGAACCTGGGTTAGAAGGAGCCGCCGTTACATTATTTGCATTCAATAAAGGCCTACCTTTTGCTAGCATCATATCAGAAACTCTGCTTTCATTTAGCCTTGCTATTTTTGCATTTACAACAATTCTTGGTTGGAACTATTATTCAGAAAAATGCCTTGAATACATTTTAGGAGCCAAAAAACCTAAAGCTCAAATCATTTTCCGGTGTTTTTATATTCTCGCTGTATTTTTTGGACCATATTTAACGGTTCAAGCGGTTTGGACCATTGCTGATATTTTCAATGGTTTGATGGCATTCCCGAACTTAATAGCAATTCTACTTTTAAATGGAGTTATCCTGAAAGAGTCTCAAAAGTTAAAAAAAGGGAATTAAATTAGTTCTGCGTATAAACGTTCTGCATTTTCACAAGCTAATACTTTTGAAACCCAATGAGGGTCAAGTACTTTTGAAGCCATTTTGGCGATAACTTTTGTATGTGCAAGCGGTGATGTTACAGGCGAAAGCACCATACAAATCATTGTAGCTTTTTCTGAACTAGACAATGTTTCTGGCAAAAAACCATTCGCTGAAATTCCAAAAGCAAGAAGTGGATTTGAAATGCCTTCAACTCTTGCATGAGGCAAAAGTAAACCATTTCCCATGTAAATCCCTTGTTTTGTTCTTGTTTGCATTTCATTCCAAGCAGCTAATGGTTCAAAAGGTATTTTCCCATTAACCAAAGAATCAAATAAAAGACCTATAGCCATATCAAAATGCACTTGTTCTTTAAAAACAAGGACATTTTCTTTGCAAAAATCTGGGCAAAGTTCAAGCATACATCAAGTTTCTAAGAAAGAACACAAATACTTGTTTGCTTCTGCACTAGAAGAAGGTGAATATTCTCTATAAAGATTCAAAACTTGCAAAAGCTGTTTTTTACCTGGTTCTATGTAATTTTTAAAAGATTCTATCCCTTTAGTTTTTGAAAGGAAACAATAGGCCCCTAAAGCTTGCATTAAGCGTTGTAAAGAAGCCGCTAAAAACGCAATCCAAGTTTCTTCGTCAGAATACCCTGCATTGCCAGGGAAATCGCGCAACCATTTTTTGAAGAAACTTTCTACCATTTCTTTAGGCATTTGCACATAAGGGTCCCAGAGCAAAGAGGCTAAATCGTAATATTGCGACCCACGACGCATGCCCTGAAAATCAATAAAACCAACCATTTCATTTTCTAAAAGCAAAATATTTTGCGATTGGAAATCTCTATGCATTAAAACTTTAGGCTGTAAGTCAACATTACAGGCCAGCGTAGCAAATGCTTCGGAAACTTTTGCCGGAAGTTCTTTTACTCCACAATGCTTTTTAAGGAAATTTTCAGTAAAATAATCTGATTCCCATTTAAAGGCTTCATAATCAAATTTACGAGCCGCTAAATTAGGGTATGAACTAAAAATAGATGCAGATTCTACTTGCATACTAATTAAAGATTGCACTACCAAATCATAAAGAATAGAAGCACTCGCCCGCTTGCTATCTTGCATCGGAAAAACTTCATCAAAAAGAGAGCGCTTGCCAAAATCTTCTATAACAAGTTGAGCAGAAGCATCATCTCTAAAAAATACCGCAGGTACAGGAACTTTAGCATCTTTTAAAATTCGACTTAAATCGGCATAATTACGAAAATCTTCATTTGCTGAAGGATTTACTTGAACTATTAAAGATTTTTCTTTTGAAATAACGCGATAATATTTACGCCCAGAGCCAGCAGACCCCGCATCTTCAACAGAGGAATCGGAGGTAAAACCACGTTCTAACAAATATTTTTTGACTTTTTCAGAGATATTTTGATTTTCTTGCAACATACCCACAATATACACTCTGTTTTCTTTAGAAAACATAGGTTGTTTTTTTTTTACTTTTCTTTTTTTAATTTTTTCTCTTTTCTGGCATAAAGTCCAGAAAGATCTCGAGCCACACCGAATAAAGCGCCTATTTCATTTCGTGTGGGCTGAACCCTTTGTAAAAATTGATGGACAAAAGATTCCATCCAGACCTGGTCTCGGTAACGCCCACTTAAATGTTCTAATAAAAATGCTTTGAATTTATCAATTTGTTCTACATCGGCTAATTGATCGCCTGCTGTAGGTAATGGTCTGTGAGCTCTCCCTTCTCCAGATAAAAGACTTGAACGACAAAGTTCATAAAGGACAACAGAAACTGCTTGGGCTAAATTCAAACTCATTAACCCAGGAACAGGTATTTCACAAACCACACCACACATATTGACTTCTTCTAAAAGCAATCCTTTTGATTCGCGACCAAAAATCAATGCTGTTTTAAAATCTTGCCTGAATGAAGGCAATGTCTTGGGGAGTTCTGGAAGCATTACATGAGGTAAAACGCTATTAAAAACACGACGACTGAAAGCAACTGAAAATTGACAATCAGAAATAGCCTCTGGTAAAGAATTGAAAACTCTTGCCGAATCTAAAACTTCTCCTGAATTATGCGCGGTATGGTATGAATCTGGATTAACATTTTTTCGACGAGAAGTAACGATTCGAAGAGTTTCTACTCCATTACTCCGCATGGCTCTTGCCACAAAGCCCACATTATGCGGGTGCTCTGGCTCTACAAGAACGACTACAAAGGAGCTCATTCAAGACCCCATGTAAAATTTTCACCCACAATTTGATTTTTATAAACTTGTTTGGGCTCAAGTTTTGCTCCAGGTAAAATCACTGCATTTTCTAAATGCGCTGAATCACCTACAAATGTATCTTGGTGAATAACTACATTATCACCGACAAGAACATTGTTTCCTAAAGATGCTTTAGAGTCAATCCAGTTCGTTTTATTTAATTGAGAAAGCCTTGCTTTTACCGCATTAAACAAACCTATTGGCGTTCCCATATCAATCCAAAGGGAATTTTCTTTTGCTAAAAATGCCGCTGGAGAATCCCCATTTTCTATTAAACGTTTCCAAAAGTCGCGGACATCTCGTTCTGATTCACGAATGTTTTGCAAAGCCTTTTTGCTATACCATGAAATGCCAGAAAATGTAGCACGACTAGTAGGATTTCCAAAAAGAAACTTGTTAGCTATGCCTTGTAATTTAGAGTTTTCTATCAGTAATGTGTTTACTTTTGAAAAATCTCTGCATAACAAAGCTACTGAAGATTGAGATGCTCTTGCTGCATTTAAAAAAGCTTTTAAATCTAAAGAACAAAAACAATCTCCGTTTAAAATAAGCAATTCATCGATATCCATTTCTTTTGCCATGCGATGAATTGGCCCGCCAGTTCCAAGAAGTTCTTGTTCTTGCCAAACTTTAAAGAATCCAAGTTGTTTTGCTTCTTTTTCTAATTTCTCTGCTAGATGGTGGGCATTAACATGCAAAGTAACATCACCAAGCGTTTTAACAAAACGAACCTGGTGTTCAAGAATTGAAGCATCAACCACAGGAACTAAAGGTTTAGGACAAGAATCTGTTAATGGTTTAAGCCTTGTTCCTAAGCCAGCAGCAAGAATGAGAACATGTAACATAAAACGACTAAACCATTGCAGCCGTTAATGTTGCATTACAGACAGCTTCTTCGCCACAATAAATTTCACCAGAGAAAACCATAATTCCACGACGAAATTTTTCAAGAACTACTTTTAACGTTAAAACATCACCTGGTTTTACCGGACGACGAAAACGGCAAGCATCAACCCCCATAAAAGCAGGACGTTTGCCTTCTATTTCTTTTTCGTATTTTAATGCAGCAAGCAAACAACCCGCTTGAGCCATTGCTTCAACCTGCAAAACACCCGGCATAATCGGTTCTGTTGGAAAATGCCCCTTAAAATAACCTTCAGTTCCTAAAATATACTTGGTTGCTGTTAATGCATCTTTACCATCTACTTCATAAAGACAATTCACTTCATCTACAAAAGCAAACGGATCTTTTTGAGGCAAAAGAGCATGAACAACTTCACTATCAAGCAAGACGCCTGGTTTTTCTGACTTAGGCAGGGTATCGAGAATGGACATATTTAACCAACCTTTTAAATATTTGATGATGCACTATATGACCTCCATTGTGAATCCGAATTTTTGCCATAGGCAATTCTTGTACAAACAACGAAAGGTCACCAACCAAATCTAACACTTTATGATAAAGAATTTCTTGTTCAAATCGTAATTTTTTATTTCTGAGAACTTCAACTTCTGATTTTTTTACCGGACGTAATAAAAGGCCTGAATTTTCACTTACTCCAGCAAGTAAACCTTGTGCCAAAGCCTTATTGAATTGATTTTCAAATATAAATGTCCTAGCATTCAATACAGAAATCAAATCTTCCGGAGCATAAATAGAAACAAATGCACTATCTGAAAAACCTTCTTGTTCTAAAGAGTATTCTACTTCAAATGTATCTGATGGTTCAACAATACAAAAACCATTTGAAAAATCAATCCGAAATGATTCTTCTATTTCATAAAAAAGTAATTCTTTTGAAAAAGGATTTCTTGGCCGCAAATGTTCTAACCAATCTCTTGCGCTCCCATCAAGTAAAGGCAATTCTCTTGTTTTTTCTGAAACGTGAATATCTATACATAAATGATGCCACAATAACAAAGCAGCACTCAGATGTTCTGGAGAAGAAATAAAAGTATTTCCATTTCCTATAATAGTTGTTCTTTGAACATTCCATACAAGAGAAAGATTATTTTGTAAATCCCAACTTTTAAATAAAAGAGAATCCCCTATAAACCAAGAAACACAAGGTTTTTCATTATGCAATGGCTTACGCAAGGTAACTTGCGCAAAAGACAACGGAAAAGAAAGGGAACATGATTCAAAATTAGGCATCAAGATTCCTCTTTTTCACAAGACTACGGAGTAACGCAATTCCCCGGCGCCAAGAGTGAATTTCTTCTGCAGGAAACCCACCTACCATAATTCCTCTTGGAACATTTTTAGTCACTCCTGCTTTAGCAGCAATTTTTGCTCCTTTTCCAATCGTTAAATGCCCAGAAGCTTTAGCAGCACCACCAAAATCAACATTATCTTCTACAATTGTTGAACCAGCTAACGCACATTGTGATGCCATATAAATGTTATTACCAAGCGTGCAATTATGCCCAATTTGTACAAAAGAATCCAAATGCGTGTTGTTACCTATTGTTGTCGGAGAAAGAAACCCTGCAGCAACTACAGAATTAGCTCCAATAGAAGAGTTATCACCTATAAAAACGCCTGCAACATGAGGCACTGGAAAACGTTTCCCATCTTTTTCAAAAAAACCAAACCCTCGAGAACCTATTACAACACCGGCTTGTAAAATACAATTTTTCCCGATAGAAACATTTTCATACAAGGTAACCCGAGATTCTAAAACAGAATTTTCACCAACAACAGCTCCTTTCATAATAACAGAAAATGGGCCAACAAAAGCGTTATCTAAAACGCTCCCTTCCACTATAGCCGTCGGGTGAATTTTAGCCGATGGTGAAACATAAGACTGTTCATTTTTTTTCGTCGGCAAATAAAATTCTTCTAAAAAAGAAACCATCATGGCGTATGGATTTTCAACAGGCAGCAAATATTTCACTTTGGGAAAATTCCCCAAAAAATCTTTCCTGACAAAAAGTACGCCTGCTGAAGACTCTACTGAATTTCCAAAATTTTCTTTTTTATCCCAAAAGGAAATTTCTGAACATTTTGCTAAATGAATTGCATTTACGCCAGTAATTAAAAAATCTTCCTGAATGTTATTGGAAATTTTTAAATGCGAAAGAATTGTTGATAATTTAACGGGAGTCAATTAGCCTCCTAACGCAAGCATCTGCACTTGATAACCATAACGAATAGAAACTTTTTCAACACCTTGCCCCGTTAAATCTTCGCCATCTAATTGCAAATATTCACTAGAAAGAACTTCTAATTCTAAAGAAGTCGCTTTATAAGAATGCAGAAAATACTTTTTGTATAAATGGCCTAAGAAAGGGATATTACCTATTGCGATAGCTCCTAAAAATGCCAAAAGATTGGGGGCACAAACTATTTCAAGAATTTTATCGGACATATCTGAGCAATAAAATGGATTGGTGCCAGAAGCAAAACTCGGGATATTCCCAACAATAACTGTTCGAAAACCTGAAACATCTAGAGTTTTTGTTTTTCCATCTACTTCTGTATAACTTAATTTTCCATTTTGCAGAAAATAATTTCTATCAGCAAAAAATCTTTTGACATAGTGCATTTTATTAGCAATAACAGAATTAGAAGAAATTTTACCTTCTTTTCTATCTTGATTAAAATCGTGAGCTATCCTTGCATCAATTCCTGCTGAAAAATAATTGGCAAAAGCAAGATTTCCATTAACTTCCCATATATCAAAAGTTCTTGAAGACGCTAACAATAAACGACGTAAAAGGTAAAGCAAGCCTTTTTCTACAAAGGGTTTATAAAGACCTAAAACACGGGCTAAATCGTTTCCTGTCCCTAAAGGAACAAGCCCTATTTTTACACGCTGTTTATCTGGGTGATGCATCATATTAGAAAATACCGCAGAAACCGTTCCATCGCCACCCACAGCAATTAGTGTTTCAGTCGTAGAAATTGCTTTAGAAATTTGAGTTTCAAAATTTTCTTTTTCTGTAAATTCAGCTTGCCATTCTGTTGAATTAAACCCCATTGATTGCATTATTTCAGGGAGAAATTCATAGATAGTTTTCCCTTGTCCACCGCCACTTACTGGATTGATTAAAAAAAAGAATCTAAACATTTTCGACCTGATTTTTTATCAATTCAACGTAACTCGCTGCGTTTTTTTGACTGGCTTGTATTTCTTCTGAGGTCAATTCTCGAATAAACCGTGCTGGTGTTCCTAAAATCAAAGAATTTTCTGGAAAATCTTTGTCTGCCGTAACAACACTCCCAGCACCAACTATAGAATTTTTTCGGATACAAGCACCATCCATAATAATTGCACCCATGCCAATAGTAGAACCACTTTCAATAGTACACGCATGAACAACTGCATTATGCCCAATAGTAACATCATCTCCTATAACAACCCCTCTGTCAGAAGATAAATGAACCGTTGCATTATCTTGAATATTTGTTCTTTTCCCAATTTTAATAGAAGCTATATCACCTCGCAGAACGGCGTTATAAAAAACAGAAGAATATTCGCCTATTTCTACACGACCAATAATGCGTGCTCCTTTTGCTACAAACACGTGACTAGATAAAGTCGGAAATTGATCATTCCATGGGATAAGATTTTCTTTCATATTTTGATATTATACATAAATATTCTTTCATTTAAAATAATATTTAAGAAAAATTTCCTTTTATTTAATGATTTTTTGTTTGTTTTTCAAAAATTGAAACTAGCTAAGCTAAAAAATAATTACAATGGCGCATGCCCACAGGGCATGCGCCATTTCTTGCAAAATCAAATGTAAAGCCTTAATCTTTACATTTCAAAATAGCTTCATGAATGTTTTTCTTGAAGATATGTTCAGATTCCATATTTTCTTGCAAATAACGATTTACATCGTATTCAGAAACCAACCATTCATAAGCACATTTACAAGTAGATTTTTTTATGTCATCACTACATTCACGAACAAAAACTTTTTCCATTTCTGGAGTAAATGTTTTTGGAAGACAATTTTTCAACAATGGGAAACCCCAATTATCAAAATCATCAACTTCACCATCTCTTTCAAGCCCTTTGTGAATCAAAGGCAAGAAAGAAGTGTCTTTTTGAAGTTCATCATAAGCACAAGAACAAATTTGTTTTGCACTTTTCTTTTCAAAAAAATCGTCTACATCATCAATACATTCTGACTGAAAACTTTTTTGAAATTTTTTAGTTTGAATTAAAGCTTTTTCTTCAGCAGAAAAAGAAAGAGTAAATACTCCTAAAAGAAAAACAACGGCAAAGATCTGTTTCATATATACCTCTTTTTTTGTTTAACATAATAAAATCTATTTTTTAAAAACAAGTTTTTCTATACAAAAAAATGATTTTTCTTAATTTGTTTGGAATTTTCTTTTTAAATTAAATAAAAATTTATGCAATCTCTTTTTTTACAGATTAAAAATCTAACTGAACTTGGTAATAGTTACGCTGATTTAGCTCTATTAAGCGTAATTTTAACTTGTTTTTCTTTATTTTTTGTCATTTTTGTCGGTTTGATTCTGACTTTTTTTGAAAAAATAGAACTTGGTTTCCTAAAAAAAATATTCGGTTTAAAAGTCACTTTATTTTTTCATAATTATTTTACCTTTGTAGGAACAATTATTCATGAACTATCACATGCCACTTTATGTATCTTAACTGGCGCTAAACTCAAAGAAATCTGTATTTTTGAAGAAAATCCTGAACGTCTAGGCCATATTAGTTATTGCAATCGAGGCCCGTTTTTTATCCGAGCTTTTCAAGATGCTTTAATCGCTTCAGCACCTACTTTTGTCGGAATTTTCCTTTTTTATTTTGGGGCTCATAAATTATTTTCTGAAAATTTTCCCTTTTGCCAAAAAGTTATAATCATTTACTTTTTAATTTCGCTTTTAAATCATAGCAGTATGAGTTTAGTGGATACAAAAGCCTACATTAAAAGTTGCTGGATTCTGATTTTCCCCGTTTTCATAACCTTTTTTATAACTTCAATTCAAATTCTGACATGATTCTTTTTTTTCTTTCTACTTTTTAAAGAATATGACCGAACAAAAAACAATGCCTACAAGAGAAATTTATGGTGATATTTTAAGAATTATCGCCGCTTTTTCTGTCGTATTCCAACACACGGCATCTTCTGCCTGGTATACTTTAAATCCAGCTCAAAATTCTTGGCTTGTTTTAAATTTTTTCAATAGTTCTGCAAGATTTGGTGTTGGTATATTCGTTATGCTTAGCGGTGCATTTTTACTTTCTCCAAAAAAGGATTATTCTCCCAAACAAATTTTAAAAACTAAAGTCCCTTATTTATTAAAACTTATTGCTTTCTGGGTGATTTTCTATGGAATATTTCAAGTTTTTATCCAAGGCTTTAGTTGGAAAGAATTTTTAAGCGTTCCCCTTTTAGCTTTTACAAAACCGCAAACGCACCTATGGTTTCTTTATATGTTAGCAGGACTCTACCTTTTTACACCTGCTTTACGCATTTTCACCACACATGCTAGTGAAAAAATGCTTCGTTTGACTTTAATTATGCTTGTTATTTTTGGAATGTGCGTGCCAACAATTTCACACTTAATCAAACGCTTTGCCGATATACAAGTTTATAGCCTTTTAACTATACAAGGAACGACTTCTTATTTAGCTTATTACCTTGCCGGGCTTTATTTTTCACATTTTTCTATTTCAAATCGTTCAAAAAAATGGATTTATGCTTTAGCAATATTTTCTTTTATTGTTTCTTTTATAGGATCTACTTATCTTTCTCTTGTAAGAAATTCACCCGATGAATTCTTTTTAGGCAATATGCGACCAACCAATTTTATAATGGTTATTGCTATTTTCATCTTTTTTAAGGATTTTTCAAGCGAATTAAATGTTTCTTCAAAATTTATAAATCTTTGTTCTAGAACTACTCTTGGAATATACCTAATTCACCCCGTTTTTCTAAAAATATTTTATGGACTTAAACTACAATTAATTACGCCTACTCCTTGGCTAAACGTTCCTTTAACAGCCTTTTCTATTTTTCTTTTATCCTTTATGCTTGTTTTTATATTTAAAAAAGTTCCTTTTCTACAAAAATTCTTATAGCAAAAAACTTTTTAACTCTTTGCAATTCAATAAGTTACAAGAATTTAAAATGTTTTTACTAGCAAATTCTATTTAAAAAACTGTTTCAAAATTTTGTGATTTTCCTTATATATAGAGTTCTCTTTTTCAATCTATTTATAAAAAGTTTTTTGAAAGTAAAATAAAAGTTATTAGATTTTTTACACATCCTTTTTTGGAGTTTGCTATGCGTTTTCAAAAAACCGTTTTTTTAATGGCTTTAATGCTTTTGCTTTCATCTTTTTCCTATGCAGCTCCTGTTGCAGGAAAAGTGCGTTCTGCATTAGGTGATGTTTCTAGACAAAAGAAGAATCAATCTACTTGGTCTACTTTACGCGTTGGAGCTAAAGTTTTTCAGACTGATAAAGTAAAAACAGGCCAAGAATCCGAACTCGTTCTTGGTTTACCTGATGGAAGTATTATTACCATTGAAGAACATTCAGAAGTAGAACTTTCTGAATTATTTGAAGAAAACGGTGCTTACAAAACAAGTATTGATATTCAATCAGGGCGTTTAAGTTTTGCCGCTCAAAAACAAGAGAAGAAAACAGCATCATTTTCATTTAAAACAGGAACTGCTGTAGCAGCTATTCGCGGAACAGAAGGTGTGATTAGTTCTAAACCATTCTTTGCTGGTTTAAGAAATGGTAAACTAGAAGTGCAAGACAATAAATCTAAAAAGAGTATCTCTATTGGGGCTGGTCAAACAACAATTGCTGGTGATTCTTTAATTGTTCTTGAACTCGCTTCTTCTGGTGACAAAGACTTTGCAAAACGCCTTGCCGCTATATTGAATGACACAACCCAAGCAGTAAATCAACTTATTGAAAATTTAAAATCTGAAGACCAAAAATTCCAGAAAGAATTAAAAGACGCAAAAGCAAAAATCAATTGTAACTTAGAAGCACTACCTGATACAGTTCATGACGAATCTGTTACCGCAAAAGGAAAGTGTTCTGCCGGTATAAGCGCGACCCTTCATGGTGAAGCAATTTCATTTAAAGCTGATGGTTCTTTTGAAATGATAATTCCTTTAGATTCTGCTGGAAGTGGTTTGAAAAAGTTCCAAATGAGATGTAAATCTGATGCGTTAGAAGTAGCTTGCGGGACTTTTGAAACTTACTACCTTCCAAAAAACGAAATTCCAAAAGCTGAATTCAGAGTAAATACTCCAACAGCATTAAAAGTTTGTAATAACGGTATTCAGATTCAAGGTCATTATAGGACTTCTGATTCTTCAGCGACATTATTTGTTAAAGCCGGAAATTACAAATCTGGAAACTTGATGATTCTTGCTGATGACAAAAATCATTCTTTTACAGAAAAAATTATTCCAACTGATAAAAATGGTCTTTGGAATATTTCTGAAGTTTCTGTTGAATTCAAATCTCGCGATTTATCCGAAAAGAAAACGATTGCCGTTCAAATTGATAAAACTTGTAAGGAAGTAAACACCGTTGTTCCGACAATTCAATTTGACTCTTATGATTCTTTACGTTGTTCTGCCTCTTTACAAGTTAAAAATGTCCAAGGCGATATTGCTATTCTGACAGAAAGTAAAGATGGTGTGGCATATGCTGAAAATGCTTTAACAAAAGACAAACAAGTCAAAATTAAATTAGCTCCTAGTTCTCATGATTACGAATTTGTTGTTCAAGACCAAGCATCAAACAAGGCTTCTGTGAAAAAGACTCTTGGGTGCTACCCTTCTAAA
>JAEIGA010008346.1_pt1 | contig 15693 bp, 16 predicted proteins | sample 9270691 | NCBI WGS metagenome assembly JAEIGA01 (sample SAMN17057246, study PRJNA624740) | gut metagenome | biome: biome; isolation source: fecal sample | host: Bos grunniens | place: China: Xizang | collected 2019
TTATATTATTTTACATAAGGTGATAAATTTGAGTAAGATGAGAAATTACAATATCAGAATATATGCCGAGCTTGCCGTTAAGGGTAACAGAGAAAGAAGTGCGGTTGATACTTTGACTAAGTGGTTAACGGTGATTTATTGGCTGGCTGCCGCAGCGGCTATTGTTACCTGCCTTACAATGATGATAGGTAATCTGGTATGGATGAGTGAATATAAAGAAGGTTTAAATGCCACTGAATTAGCCAAATATAATGAAAACCGTATTCAGCTTTTCACAATGTTGGCATCGGTATTTTCATTGGTTGCAAGCTATTTTTTGCTGCATTATAAGTTGGCAATTCCGTTTGCAATTACAGGATGTGTTGACTGTGCAGTAGTATTTACAACACTTTACAATGTAAGCGTTCGTAATGATATTGCAAACGGTGGTATGAAAAACTTTTGGATTATGGCAATTCCGTCAATTCTTTGTGCGGTGTTGGCAATTGCCTTGGGTGTAATAATTTTCATAACCTATAAAATGAAGATACCGTCGGCATATGAAAAATTGATTAATGACCTTTATCAATCACATTCTGTCAACGGTGAAAAGCCTCTCAGCCCTGAGGAATTTGAGAAAATATGTGACGCTTATCGCGGTGAGGAGATTTTCCGTACCGATATACCTCTGAAAAAATCGGTTAAAAAAAGGAAGCAAAAGTTGGAAGAAATTTAAGATAAAAAATCATATAAAAACGAAAAAGGCTACCGAAGAAATTCGGTAGCCGTTATTTCGTCATGCGTTAAGACAAATTAGTTAGCTTTGTTAAGGCGAACGATAAGCTGAGATTTCTTTCTTGCGGCATTGTTCTTGTGAAGAATACCCTTAGAAACAGCCTGATCGATTTTCTTTACTGCAACCTTTACAACCTCGGCCTTGTCGGCGGCGTTGTCGGTGATTGCAGCATCAGCCTTTTTGATAGCAGTCTTAAGAGCGGTGTTAAGGCTCTTATTACGCATGTGGTTAGCTTCAGCGATGAGTACGCGTTTCTTGGCGGACTTAATGTTAGGCATAGTTCCACCTCCTATAAAAAAATTAGCAAGCTTGTAAAATTACAAACTTAACCACAGTGAGTATATAATACCACTGTGTGTTTCAAATTGCAACACTTTTTTTCATGAAATTGCAAGTTTTTTATAATTTATAAAGTATATTGTGTTAGGGTCAAGAAAAGATAATGAATGAAGTAAACTTTAAAGGAGTATTGAATGATGGGAATAAGAACCGATATTGCGGTCGAATTTGCCGCTGACAGAGTTAATCGGAAGCGTGAGGTTGCGGTTCACAAGTATGATGTTGAGGGTATAGAAGTTACAAATGTTGAAATTTTGAGCGAGCAAGCTGCTAATGAAATCGGCAAGCCTATGGGTAAATATGTTACACTGGAAACCAAGCGGAATGTCAATATTTTTGACTTGCCAATGCTGACTGAGCTGTTAATTGCCGAAATCAGGGGACTTATCGGTCGAATAGACGGTGATGTGTTAGTAGTAGGTATCGGTAATAAAACAGTGACACCTGATGCTTTGGGACCTAAAGCGGCAGAGGGCGTAATGGCTACAAGGCATTTACCTAAGAAGCTGATTGACCGCTTAGGTCTTGAGGGTCTGCGTACAGTGTCGGTTTTAAGTCCCGGCGTTTCAGGTCAAACCGGAATGGATGCCAAAGAAATTTTAGAGGGTGCAATTGGAAGACTTAAGCCGGATGTAATGATTATTGTAGATGCTTTGGCCGCACGTGAGGTGTCACGTCTCGGTCGCACTGTACAACTTAGTAATACCGGCTTAACCCCTGGCTCGGGTGTAGGTAACAGCCGTACCGAGCTATCGGAAAAGACCTTGGGCGTAAAGTGTGTTACGGTCGGTGTGCCGACTGTAGTTGACGCATCAACACTCTGCTATGACTTAACAGGTGAGGCGCGTCATGAGCACGACCCGTTAATTGTAACGCCCAGAGATATTGACCGTATGATTGAAAAATCGGGTCAGGTTTTGGCATATTCTCTCAACCTGGCGATTCATCCTGACGTTGACCCTGAAGCACTTAGGTTTTGCGTATAAAACTATTTCTTACCGCATATGAATTATTGATAATATTTTACGGCGGTAAACCAGGGTATGAATAATATTAAAAAGCTTATAATGGCTGCGACCTCGTTGGTTGTAGCAGGTCTTGTTACGGTCAGTGTCTTCAAAATCGGAGTGACCGGTCTTTTCGGTAAAATAGCGGTGCTTTCATTAATGACAACCGCACCCGAGGGGGCATACGGTATGTTGGAAGACCTGCTGAACTTTTCTGAAACAGAAACAGTAATACCCGATACCGGTGAGATAATTACCGAAAGCTTTAATCCTACGGCAGCACCGAATACCGAAGCACTGATTTCGGTGGCGGTAACCGAGCAGAAAATGGGTAATATAATCAAGAGGTCGATGTCACCTTATGGAGCTAATACCAAGTATAATAATGTTTATATAAACAATAAATCGGGTGAGGAAATCGACATTGCCGCCGACCTTTCAGGTGCGCTGGACTTCAAGGTTACTAAATCCGAGGAGCCGCAAATTTTAATATACCATACTCATACCACCGAGGCCTTTATGAACGACGAAAGTGAATATTATACCAACCGCGATGAGCCTCGAAGCAGAAATCCTGAGGAAAATATGGTAAGAATCGGAGAAATAATTGCCAAGCAGTTGGAAAATTCAGGCTACGCCGTTGTGCACGATAAAACAATACACGATTCGCCGGCCTTTTCGGGAAGCTATAACCGTTCAGCCCAGACGGTAAAAAATGCATTAAAGCAGTATCCGTCAATTAAAATAGCCATTGATGTGCACCGTGATTCGGTTACAAGCGGTAATGACAAGGTGGCACCGGTTGTGGTATTAAACGGACGTGAGGCAGCACAGGTTATGCTGGTTATGGGAAGTCAGACCGGCAGTGTTACAAATCACCCTGACTGGCGAAAAAATTTAAGGCTTGCAACCAAGCTTCAGAATGTTTTTGAAAGCAATTATCCTCAGCTTGCACGTGCAATGCTTTTGAAATCGGCAAAGTATAATCAAAATTTAACAACCGGCTCGATTCTTTTGGAGGTCGGCAGTGATGCCAATACCTATGAGCAGGCGGAGTATTCCGCCGAGCTTATAGGACAGTCGTTGACGGTTTTACTTAATTCGCAACAATAAAAAGGAATATGGGATGTTGAAAAAAATATTATGCCGTCATAGGCTGTTTTTACGTTCATTTTGGATAACCGAGTTTATATGTATGTGCATAAGCGTTATACTGATAGCCTGCGGTTATGTGTATTCGGTTGTTGAGCATAATGCCTTCGGACGTGAGGTGACGGCGTTTGCTATTACCTCAAAGGATTATATTACGGTTTTCGGCAGGGAATTTTATCTGCCTGTTATAACAATAGGCGAAACTGTTTTGGAGTTTGTAAAGCAGTATAGCTCGGGTATAATAAAGCTCCTCGGCTTTGCAGTGACATCGACCGAGGAGCTAATATACAGTATAGTAAATTTGTTTTGTTAAGGTTAATTATCATTTAGTCTTAGGCGGTGAAGGTGGTTTATACCTTCATCGCTGTGCATTTTTATGCTCATAACCACCGAAAGTCCTAAATATGTACATAAAAGTGAGGTGCCGCCTGCGCTGAACAGAGGCAACGTAACACCGATAACCGGTATAAGCCATAGGCACATTCCGACATTTATGATGGTCTGAGAAGCAAGCATTGTGAATACTCCGGTGCAGATAACAAGTCCTAATTTTGAGTTCGACCTAAAGCCGATATATAAAATTCTTATATATATTGCGGCTAAAAGCATAAGGGTTAAAATACATCCCATAAGACCCAGTTCTTCGCCGATAGCGGTAAAAATAAAGTCATTATATCCGTAAGGAATACCGCTGGCTTGCACCAAGGTTCCGTTAAACAAGCCTTGCCCGAATATACCGCCGTTAGCCATTGCCACACGGCCACGGTATTGTTGGTAAAGAGTTTTTAAGTAATCACTTTCGGTGCCGAAAAACAAGGCATTAATACGAGCCTGCTGGTCGGGGTTCATAACAAACAGATAAATAAACGGCAGTGCTACTGCCGCTACCGACAGAGCAATGATAAAATACCGTAATTTTACACCGGCGGCAAACATCATACCGACAAACATTAAAGCAAAGACAAGAGCACTTCCGTCGTCACCCTGAAAATGTATTAGCAAAACGGGTATGGCACCGTGTATGCAAAGTAACAGCATATACCTGAATTTTTTGACCCTTTCACCTAAAACATAGCAGTGGTAGCCAAAGGTTATGCAAAAACAGATTTTAAACAGCTCGGATGGCTGAAACGAGATGTTTCCTGGTAGCATAAGCCATGCCTTATCGTCGGTAACACCGGGAGCATAACCGATGAAAAAAGTCAAAATAACCGGCACAATACCGATAGCCGCAATTATAAACCAAAATTTTGAAAAACGCCTGTAGTCAAAATTGCTTATGACAATCATAGCTATAATACCCAACGCTAACGCACCGAGCTGAGTGATAAACTGACCGAAGCTTTGACCGTAGTAATTATACGTAGTCGAAAGCACCATTACACAGCCGAAAAGGGTAGTTATAATGCAAAGAATATATAAGAGCTTATCGCATTCACGAATATAGTCGGCAATGCGACGAAATATTATTTTCATAGGCTATTCCCTTCGGTAAAATCGAAATTTCTAAAATTATTATAAACTAATATAAAAATAAGTTCAAGTAAAGTCTTTAAATTTTTGAAATTATGTGTTATACTTTGAAAAAAGGTGTTAAAGGAGGGGAGAAAATGTCAAAAATCACCGTTGTGACTCACAGTCGTTTAGAAACAGAAGGCTTTGCCGAAAAATTAGCTAAACAAACCGAGGCCGGTACAGTTTTTGCAATGCGAGGTGACCTTGGTGCCGGTAAAACCTGCTTTACCTCGGGCTTTGCCAAGGGCTTAGGCTACACGGGTGACGTTAATTCTCCTACCTTTGCAATTGTTAACGAGTACTTAGGTGGAAGGCTGCCTTTATATCATTTTGATATGTACCGAATAAGCGGGTGGGAGGACCTTTATACCACCGGTTATTTTGAGTATATGGAATCGGGCGGTATTCTTATAATTGAGTGGAGTGAGAATATTGCCTCTGCCTTACCGGAAGATGCAGTGCTTGTAACTATAAAAACTTTAGGAGAGAATGACCGCGAAATAACGGTTGAGAATTTTAAATGAGAGTTTTAGGTGTTGAGTGTACCGCATCTCCGGTGTCGGTCGCTTTGATAGAGGACGGCAAGCTAAAGGCTGAATATTTTTTAAATCTTAAAACCACACATTCACAAACCCTTTTGCCTATCTTTGAATCGGTTTTAAAACTTTCGGGCCTGACTGTTGAGGATATTGACGTTATTGCCGTAACCTCGGGACCTGGCTCGTTTACAGGGGTCAGAATCGGTATAAGTGCCGTCAAGGGCTTGGCAACCGGCCTTGATACTCCGACCGTTCCGGTCTCGGTATTGGAGGCTATGGCGTACAATCTATTGGGTCAAAACGTAATAGTATGTGCTTGTATGGATGCCCGTTGCAATCAGGTTTATAATGCTCTTTTTGAGGTTTCGGGGGATACTGTGACCCGTCTTTCGGAAGATAGAGCGTTGATGATTGATGAGGTGTTTCAAGACCTTACCGCAAAAGCTGAAGATTTTGGCGAAAAGCCAATTGTAATAGTTGGTGACGGTGCGGATATTTTCTATAATGCTGTAAAGGACCGAGGCTTAAAGCTTCAGACGGCTCCTGAGCATTTAAAATGGCAAAGAGCCTTCGGTGTAGCCAAAATCGGCTATGAAAAGGCTTTGAATAATGATACAATCCGAGCAAATGAACTCTTGCCTTTGTATTTGCGTTTGCCTCAGGCAGAGCGTGAATTGAAGGCAAGGCAGGGTGATTTATCGGGTGAAAGGAAGTAATAAAAATGGCGAATTTTACTGAAAATGATGTTTTGGCAATCGGCTGTGACCATGGCGGATATGAGCTTAAAAATGCTATAATTTCGCATCTTGTTGACCGAGGTATAGCTTATAAGGATTTTGGCTGCTTTGACGGTGCGGCTGTTGATTATCCCGAAATAGCTTTAAAGGTTACCGATGCTATTACCTCGGGCGAATGTAAGCTCGGTATTTTGGTTTGCGGTACAGGTATCGGTATGTCATTGGCTGCAAATAAGGTTAACGGTATTCGTGCCGCTGCTTGTTCCGAGCAGTTTTCGGCAAAGTACACAAGGCTTCACAATGATTCCAATGTTCTTTGCCTGGGCGGTCGTGTTATAGGTCCGGGCGTTGCAAATGAAATGGTTGACTTGTTTATTGATACCGATTTTGAGGGCGGACGCCATCAAAGACGTGTTGATATGGTAATGGCAATAGAGAAAAAGTAATATTTTATAAATTGTAACTACCGGTAATTTAGTGATATGCACAACCCTTAAAAGTGGACTCTAAAGTTTGACAACTTAATTACCATCTCGGACAGCAGCTTTAAGCGGCTGTCTTTTTTTGCCTTACTTTTCTTGTTGCTTTGTTAACTGGTAAGGTTGATGATTTCTAACATTTCTTTTAAAGAATTTTGTTTTCACTTAATTAAAAGTAATTTTAAATATTTCCAAAACGTAAAATTTATAACTAATTTGTTGCAAAATCGGTGGAGGTATAGTATAATCAAATGACTAATATTCAAAAGGATGTTTTAATTTAATGCAAAATAATCTGGAACCGATTTTTAATATACCGACAATGGCTTTGCGAGGTATTGTTGTTTACCCTAAAACCGTTGTTCATTTTGATGTTGTACGCAAAAAGTCGATAGAGTCACTTAATATCGCAATGGCGGCAAACCGTCGTATTTTTCTTGTTACTCAGCGTGATATTGCCGTTGAGGAACCGCAGGAAAAGGACCTCTACACTGTTGGCTGTGTGGCTAAAATCCGTCAGATTGCACGTGTTCAGGGTGATGTTGTCCGTGTGCTTGTCGAGGGCTGCTACCGTGCCGAATTAAAGCATATTACAAATACAGAACCGGCTTTGTATTCGGACATCGTTCGTATTACAGAGGAGCCGGTTAAGGGTAGAGCACTTTATAATGAGGCACTTTTGCGTAATGCAAAGTCGGCCTTTGACAGCTACGCTCATACTGTACCGAAAATTGCGCCCGATGTAATTATGGAGGTTGTGGCTAGCGAGGATATAGGTCATTTAGCTGACTTTATCACACACAATTTGCCGGTTGACTATGACGATAAGCAGTATATTTTGGAGCAGCTTAACCCTAAAAAGCGTTTGAAGCTGGTTATAACTTTGCTTAAGCGTGAAAAGGAAATTATGGCAATTGACGCCAAAATCAACGAAAAAGTCAGAGGCAGTATTGACCAAAATCAGCGAGAGTATTATCTTCGTGAACAGTTAAAGGTTATTAACGAGGAACTTTACGGTAACGAGGGCCCCGAAGAGGAATGTGAGAAATACTACCGATTAATTGATGAATTAAAGGCTTCCGGTGAGGTGAAGAAAAGACTTCGTGAAGAGGTTGACCGTTATCAGAAGATGCCTTCCGGCTCACATGAGGCAACCGTTGTATTGAATTATATTGACACCTGTCTTTCTTTACCTTGGGGTATTTATACCGAGGGGAAAATTGATTTGGCTAAGGCTCAAAAAATCCTTGACCGCGAGCATTACGGACTAAAAAAGGTAAAGGAAAGAATTATTGAGCTTTTGGCAGTACATACTCTTGTTCCCGATGCTAAGGGGCAGATTATTTGTCTTGTAGGACCTCCGGGTGTCGGTAAAACCTCGATTGTTAAATCGGTTGCCGAGTGTATGGGTAAAAAATATGCACGTGTTGCCTTAGGCGGTGTCGGTGACGAAGCTGAAATTCGCGGTCACCGTAAAACCTATATCGGTGCAATGCCGGGTAGAATTATAAATGCAGTAAAGCAGGCAGGCAGCTCAAATGCAGTAATTCTGCTTGATGAAATCGATAAACTCGGTTCGTCATATAAGGGTGACCCGTCGTCGGCTATGCTTGAGATTTTGGACAGTGAGCAGAACGGCACCTTCTTTGACCATTATGTCGATATGCCGTTTGATTTAAGCCGTACACTGTTTATTACAACCGCTAATGATGCCGGTGAGATTCCGGGACCGTTGTTGGATAGAATGGAGCTTATTGAGCTCGGCAGCTATACACGTGAGGAAAAATTCCAAATTGCAAAACGTCATTTGGTGAAAAAGCAGGTCAAATCAGTCGGGTTGAATGCATCTCAGCTAAAATTTACTGACGAGGCGTTATATAAACTGATAGATGCTTATACACGGGAGGCCGGTGTCCGCCGTCTTGACCGTACAATTGCTACGGTTTGCCGAAAGGCTGCAGCAAAAATTGTCTCGGGCGAGGACAAGGTAAGGGTTACCTCGGCTACACTTCACGATATACTCGGCACCGAAAAGTATAAGCCGGATGTTTTGCAAAAACGAGATGAAATAGGTCTTGTTAACGGCTTGGCTTGGACTAGCGTCGGCGGTGAGCTGTTGCAAATAGAGGTAGCGTCGGTACCCGGTACCGGTAAGCTTGAGCTGACCGGCTCGCTTGGTGATGTTATGAGAGAATCGGCACATACTGCTATAACCTGTGTCAGAAGCCGTGCCGAAATGTTCGGTATTGATAAGGATTTCTACAAGAATTTGGATATTCATATCCATGCACCTGAGGCCGCAGTGCCGAAGGACGGTCCGTCGGCAGGTGTTACAATGGTTACTGCTATTGTTTCGGCCTTGACAGGTACTCCTGTTCGCCGCGATATTGCTATGACCGGTGAGGTCACATTACGCGGTCGTGTTATGCCGATTGGCGGACTTAAGGAAAAGTCTATGGCGGCATACCGAAACGGTATTAAAAAAGTGTTGATACCTATCGAAAATTTGCCGAATTTAGATGAGGTTGACGATATTGTTAAGGAAAATGTTGAATTCCGTGCGGTAGAAACAATTGACGAGCTTTTGCCGGAGGTTTTGGTATCAATGCCGACTAAAAAGGAACAGACTCAGTCGATGCTTTATAATTTGGCGATAAACAATAATAATACAACCGCAATGCATAATTAAGAGGTGAAAAAATGAACTATAACAAAGCCGAGTTTGAGACCTCCTGCGGGACCGCTAAGGGTCTTATTCCGTCCGATATGCCGGAGGTTTGTTTTTCCGGTCACAGTAACGTCGGAAAATCCTCGCTTATTAATAAGGTTTTCAATCGTAAATCTTTTGCAAGAACGAGTAATAAACCGGGTAAAACCGCAACGGTAAACTTTTTTAAATGCGAGAATGTTCGCTTAGCTGACCTTCCGGGCTATGGCTTTGCCAAGGTTTCATTCCTTGAACGTCAGCGGTGGGGTGAGCTTATGGAGGGTTATTTTTCAAGCGGGCGTGATATAAAGCTTGTATTTCAGTTGATTGATTCCCGTCATAAGCCGACTAAGGATGATATTGATATGCTGCATTTCCTTAACGACAACAGATTTCCGTTTGTTATTGTGCTGACTAAAATTGATAAATTGAAGTCAAAGGAACGCGCTGAAAATTTAGAAATGCTAAAGTCTTGTATGAGCTTCGTCGGTGATGTGCCGATGATACCGTTTTCAGCCGAAAACGGTGAGGGTGCCGACGTGATAAGAGGCATTTTAGACGAAATAAATGAGGGATAAATATGATTAGTGAAAGCATTGGAGTAAATGCTTTAGGTAATATGACGGTCGGCGGTGCTGATTGTGTGGCTTTAGCCAAGCAGTATGCTACACCGCTTTATGTGTTTGATGAAGCACTTATCAGGAAAAACTGCCGTGAGTTTAAGGCGTCAATTGATGAATACTACAGTGGTAACGGTATGGTAATGTATGCCAGTAAAGCCTTTTCCTGCAAGGAAATGTACCGTATAGTAGGTAGTGAGGGCTTAGGCTGTGACGTTGTCTCAGGCGGTGAGCTTTATACTGCGTTGTCGGTTGGCTTTAATCCTGAAAATATAATGTTTCACGGCAATAACAAAACACCTGAGGAATTGGAATATGCTCTAAAATCCGGTGTAGGACGTATTATTGTTGATAATTCAACTGAGCTTGTTAATATTGAAAAAATTGCCACTGAGTTAAACTTAAAGGCTAATATAATGCTTAGAATCAAGCCGGGTGTTGACTGTCATACACATGATTATATCCGCACCGGACAGATTGACTCGAAGTTTGGCTTTGCTCTCGAAAACGGCGAGGCTATGGAGATAGCCTTAAAGGCGGCAGAGTGTAAAAGCATAAATCTTTTGGGTTTTGACTGTCATATCGGCTCACAGATTTTCGAGACAGAGCCGTTTTGTGATGCCGCTGTGATAATGTTAAGCTTTATGAATGATTTTCGTGCAAAAAGCGGAATTACGGTCAGCGAGCTTGATTTAGGTGGCGGCTTTGGTGTAAAATATGTCGAAACCGACGGTGCATTACCATTTAAGGTGTTTATGGAAAAGGTGTCTAAGGCACTTAAAGAGGCTTCTGAAAGATTAAACTTCCCAATTCCTAAAATTTATATTGAACCGGGCCGTTCGATTGTTGGTGAGGCCGGCGTAACTCTTTATACGGTCGGTGCAGTTAAGACTATCAAGGATGTGCGTACCTATGTCGCAATTGACGGAGGTATGGCTGATAATCCCCGTTATGCACTTTATCAGGCCGAGTATGATATTGAAATTGCCAATAAATATACCGAGCCTAAAAGCTTTATCGGTACTGTTGCCGGTAAATGTTGTGAAAGTGGAGATTTGATACAAGAAAATGCACCTATGCAACCCCCTCAGGTTGGCGATATTATGGCGGTACTTACTACCGGTGCGTATAACTATTCAATGGCAAGTAATTATAACCGCTTGTGCCGTCCGGCCGCGGTAATGGTTAATAACGGTGAGTCGCGATTGATTATTAAGCGAGAAACCTTTGAGGATTTAATTAAAAACGATATTTGAGGTGAAATTTTATGCGTGACGATATTACGAGTATACCTATAAGTGATGTGTTTGAACCTAAAGATGGCTGTCCTGTGTGCCGACTTCGTAATATGTTAGAGGAGCGTTCAGTCACCTATATTACCGGTGCTGCTATGATGGAGCCGGATGTGAGAATTGAAACAAATAAGGTAGGCTTTTGCTCTCGTCACTATGAGCAAATGCTAAAAAACAGCAGAAAGCTTACAATTGCTTTAATGCTTAAAAGCCATTTAGCACAGATAGCCTCAGACGGCGTTTCAAAATCGGCAAAGGTTAAAAAGGGAGAGACCAGGCAAAAAAGCTGCTTTGTTTGTAATAAATTAAACCGTAATATGGAGCATATTGTGGCAAACGTCTGCCTGCTTTGGGAAAAGGAAAAGGAGTTTCGCAATCTTTATTCAGAGCAACCCTTTATCTGCTTAGAGCATTGTAAGGATTTAGTTGCGGCTTCGGATAATATTTCAAAGAAAAACCGCAGGGAATTTATCAAAATGACCGAAAAGCTTTGCGAGGGTTATTTGGTTGAGCTTGCAGGGGACCTGCAGCACTTTGCCGATATGTTTGACTATCGCAGTAACGGTAGCGAAGATTGGGGTAATTCTAAGGACTCGGTTGAACGTACAATAGCATTTTTAACTACCAGAGAGGTTGAATAAAAAACAAGCCAAAAGCTATGCTTTTGGCTTGTTTTTTTATGTGTTTTGTAATCTTATATAGTTAAATAAATACTGCTGTGCGATGCCCTCATAACCGCGAGCACATTCGGGGAATTTTCCGTCAAAATACTGCTCAATAGCTCGTTTTATCCAAACATCCTTTGGCAATGCGTCAATTCGGTTAAAGCCGAAAAGCAGAGTGCAGTCGGCAACCTTGACACCAACACCGGTGATTTTCATAAGCTCGGCTCTGGCGATATCAATATCGGCAGTTTCTATTAACTTTAAGTCAATTCCGCCGGTTACAAATTTTCTTGCACCGTCAATTATGTACCTCGCTCTGAAGCCTGACCTGATCGGTGCTAAATCCATAGGCTCTAATTCAGCAATTTTTTCGGCTGAAGGGAAGGTGTAGCCACCACCCTCTAAAGCATCTCCAAAGCCTTCGCAAAGACGTTCAATTATACCCTTTATTCTCGGTATATTGTTGTTTTGTGAAATAATAAAAGAGCAAAGTGTTTCCCATTTGTCCTGCCTTAGTATTCTTATGCCGTAGTTTTGCTCTGCGGCTTTTTTTAATACTTCATTTTTCGAAATGATATCAATTATTGCACCGTAGTCACGGTCGATGTCAAAATATTTTCGCCAGATACGCTCATATTCCTCCATTGTACAATCATATAGCGTAATTACTCCGTTATTTAAGCCGATAACAAGCCTGCGGTTGTTAGCAATACCAACCCAAGTGTTTTCATCAATCTCGCTCCAACGGAACGCCTGACCGCAATCAAGTGTTTCTTTAAGTTTAAAGTGCTTAACCTTGCAAATTTCAATATTATTGCCTTTTTGAGTGACCTCAGGATTATAATTTGACATCTTTAATATCACTTCCTTTAAGGTAATTATACATTATTATCGATAACTTGGCAAATACTATTTGTCAAGTAAAATAATGTCGATTATACATTATGTATAGTTACATAATTTCGTGAAAAATGTAACCAAAGAAAGAAAAAGGCACTCAAATCAAGAGTTTTCCTACTTATCCACAGAGTTATCAACATTTTTTATGTAAACCGAGCTTTACAAACCGTATTATTCTTGAAATTTTCAAAAATTTTCCTTGACAAGGAATGGATTATAATTTATCTGTCAAAAATACCGTTAACAATTAAATTACAAGGAGAAACGGTATGCTTAGAGGTGTTAATAAAAGAATAATAGAGGTTAATGAAACCGGTAGTGATTATTTTGAAAAGGCATTATTTTTTGTTAAAAATAATGTTGATTTTGATGATTTGAAGCTTGAAAATGAGGCAAAAAGGGTAATAAGCTGCTATTTTGAAAACGAACAAGGTTCAGAAAGGGTAGGCTTTTTACGTTACAGGGAGCAAAAGAAAAAGAATAACCGTAAGCTTGTTTGGTTACTTTGTGCATTCTTTTCGGCAGCAGTGTTAGTAGGTTTAGCCTTTTCATTGTTATTTTAAAAAATTATTTTGAGTCCTACCACACTGTGACATAATTCGACCCGCCTTAAATTGTATAATGTCATAAAGGTTGTGGTTAGGTTGACGGTTTATGTAGATGTGCTGCTGTTTTTAAACACAGTGGTTGATTATATAATAATCAGTGCCTCGGCATACTTGACGCGAATTGAAGTTAAGCTTTGGCGAAAAATATTAGCCGCATTTTCGGCGGCTTTGTTTTCGCTTTACATATTTTTACCGCCGTTAGGTTTTTGGTTTGGACTGTTGCTAAGATTATCATCCTCGATTACTGCGGTAGTTATTGCCTTCGGCTTTAAAAATTTACGACGCTTTTTAAGGTGTATATTTGTTTTATATGCCGTATCATTTATTTATGCCGGCGGTATGGCAGGCATATGGATGCTTCTTAAACCAAAGGCAATGTCAGTAAATAACGGTATTGTGTATTTTGATATTTCACCATTAGTGCTGATAACACTGTCATTCATTTTTTACGTTGTAATTGTAATATATAAAAAGCTAACAGGCCGGGAAGCTGAGACAGCTTCAATGGTTCCGGTAAATCTGCGGTTTGGTAAAAGAAGTGCAGATGCGACTGCACTTGTCGATTCGGGGCACACTCTGTCTGACGGCTTTAGCAGCAGTGTAGTAATAATAATTGATAAACTGACCGCTACTTTACTTTTTGGTGAACAAAATGTGTCGACATTACTGTCCTTACAACCGCCAAATGACACTGTTATCAGCAAAAGCTTACGGCTGATGCCTATAAAAACCGTATCAGGTGAATGTATAATGCCGGCGGTAAAAATAAATTGCTTAAGGGTTAGTAATGGAAAAAAGACACATATTATCGGCAAGCCGGTTGCGGTAATAAGCGACACAAAGCTATCGGATGCTTATTCGGTTGTAATTCCGCCTGAGGCATTAAACTATTAGCTGATGAGAGTCAGCCGAAGGGGTATATTATGAAAATTGTCAGCACAAAATTAAGCCTTATTATAAAAAATATTTTAAAAAAGCTCGGATTGATAAACTCATCCTACTATATAAACGGACCCGAAACCTTACCGCCTCCGTTAAGCACTGAGGAGGAGTCCAAGATCCTGCAGCTGCTTAATACCGAAAAATGTGAATATGCACGTGAAAAGCTTATAGTACATAATTTAAGACTTGTGGTATATATAGCGCGTAAGTTTGATGCGGCAGGTGCCAACACCGAGGATTTAATTTCAATAGGTACAATTGGTCTTATAAAGGCGGTCAATACCTTTTGTCCTGAGAGGAATATAAAGCTTGCAACCTATGCCTCACGTTGCATTGAAAATGAGATTTTGATGTATATGCGAAAGACCACTGTGTTAAAAACTGAAATTTCAATTGACGAGCCGCTGAATGTCGATTGGGACGGAAATGAGCTATTGCTGTCGGATGTTCTGGGAAGCGACGGTAATGAGGTAGGCGGTAGAGTAGAGCAGGAGGACGAACGTCGGTTGCTTAATATGTATATATCCAAGCTTAATGACCGAGAGCGTGAGATTATGAGTATGCGTTTTGGACTTAACGGTAGACAAGAGCATACGCAAAAGCAGGTAGCCGATATATTGGGGATTTCACAAAGCTATATTTCCCGTTTGGAAAAACGTATAATAGCACATCTTAAAAAGGAGCTTGAAAAGACATATATTTAAATTGAGAACCCAATCAAGCATAGGCTGATTGGGTTCTTGTGATGTTATTGAATTGATTTGAAATAGTCTACAATGCCTTGGGCCAGTGCAACGGCACAGCTTTGATTAAAGTCATCTTTAATCATATCACTGTATTCCTTTACGTTGGTCATAAAGCCGTTTTCGGTTAAAACAACAGGGCAGTCGGTTTGCCGTCCCATGTAATAAACATGCCATTTTGTGCCGTACCACTTATCCTTGATATACAGATAATCTCTTTCGGCAGGATTACCGTCCTTATCTAGATATTTATATGTTCCGTTTTCAGTGGCATTGTATACCATTTTTGCAGCATCTGATGAGAAGGCGTTAAAATGGTATGACATAAACCCTTGTGCTTTACTTCCTGAGGCATTTCTATGTATTGCAATACAGTAATCCGGTTTATATTGTCGCAACATTTTCTTTTTATCCTCGGCTTGTTCTTTACCGCCGCTCGAATTATCCTCGCGTGACATTATAACAGTTGCACCAATTGATTCCAATTCAGTTTTAAGCTTCTTAGCAAGTATTAAGTTTAAAACTGCTTCATTATATTTTGGATTCGAACCGGATGCTCCGCTATCGGTACCGCCGTGACCAACATCAATGAAAATTTTCACACCGTCAAGTCGGTGACCGTAAGCGTTGTTGGCAGCAGTGATTTTTGCCGGATTCAAAAATGTAAAGACAA
>JAEIGA010008348.1_pt1 | contig 15692 bp, 8 predicted proteins | sample 9270691 | NCBI WGS metagenome assembly JAEIGA01 (sample SAMN17057246, study PRJNA624740) | gut metagenome | biome: biome; isolation source: fecal sample | host: Bos grunniens | place: China: Xizang | collected 2019
TTTTTCCATGCAGAATGCCAATATGTCGATTCGTCACCGTCAATCATATCTTCGGCAACGCCCTCGCCTACGGCTTCGGTATTCGTGTGGACAATTTTCCATTTTCCCTTATTGATGACATTGCCATTCTCGTCAAGCAGTTCAATCTCACTTATACAAGAGTTCATTCCGTCGTATGTGCTTTGTATATCTATGCACAGGTGACGCAATGTTTTTGTTCCGTCGAACATGAATTCCTGCCAACCACTCTTTTTCTGTACCGTACCTTTGAAAATTCCGTCGAACTCGTCAAGTACGGGAACACGATTATACTCACGTGCAATAGCAAATGAATTCTTGTCGGAACCGAGAGTGTTGAGAATAGGCTTGTCAAGTCCACGTACCGAGCGCTTTCCTGTAGCTTCCATTTCAAAGACAACAATCTCGTTTTCTCCCTCCTTGATCCAAGGTGCAGGCAGGTACATTGTCTGTTGCGGGCCAATTCCCCAGAACTTACCGAGTGACTTACCGTTCACCCAGACAGCACCTTTACCCCAGCCTGTCATATCGATAAATGTATCACCCACCTTGTCAATGGTAATTGTTCCACGATAGAAGCCGGGGAGATTACCCTCGTAACGTATCTTAGGGAACTTGTACTTTGTCACATCGGCACGATGCAAAGGCAAAGATGTTATTGTCCAGCCTGTAAGTTCCTTTCCTGCGAGTGTTACGCCTTTTGTGATACCTTTCAGGTTATTGACAAGGTCTTTGCCGTAATTTACACGTCCACCGTTCTCGACAAGGATTTCAAGCACAGAGTTAGGCTCTGTCACATCGAGTTGCAGGGCGTTCTTACGGAAACGGCGGTCAAGACTGCCGACAACATTGCCGTTTAACACAACAACAGCATAGTCACGCAATTCATCAACAACAAGCTTACCCTTGACAGGCTCAGCAATAACTGTTTCATAATGGATATAGCCATAATCCTGATTCATGTCCTCCATAGTCTTTGTCTTTTCCGACTTTACCCTATCGCCAAAAGCAATGGATAGAGGTGCCCACTCGGTAAGTTCGACTTCGGCAAAAGTGGTTGTAGGGTTGTCGGCCGGTACAGGAGGAAGTGTCACACCTTCGGGGAGATTCTTCTGTATCACCTCGCGGAAAGCGTGATATTTAGGATAGGCATTACCGTATTCTCCAAGCGGAGCGTCATAGTCATAGCTTGTAGGCTGTGGCTCATAAGAACCATTGTTGGTATTGGCACCGTTGGTATAATGGAAATTTGTTCCACCATGGAACATATATATGCTGACTGACACATCGTGGCTCAACATCCAGTCAAGCTGTTCGGCAGGTCGTTTGTAATCGACTGCAGAGTGAGGCAATCCCCACACGTCGAACCATGCAGGATAGAATTCTGCAACAAAATATGGGCCACATGGATAGAAACGGTCAATAGAGGTCATTATATCCTCGCCTACCGCACCATTCACAGTCGGCAGTATTCCCGGGATATAGCCATGAGGCATCTGACCCGAGCCGTCGCATGTCATCAAAGGAACATTAAAACCTGCATTCTTGATCATTTCGGCAAGCTTGCCAAGATATACCTTGTCATTGCTGTATGAGCCATATTCATTCTCTACCTGCACCATAATGATATTACCTCCATTGGTTACGGTATGCGGTGCAAGTTCCTTGCCGAGAGCATTGAGATAACGCTCACACGCTGCAAGGAATGCCGGATTGTCGCTGCGCCACACCATAGAAGTGTCCTTCTGCAACCAATAAGGATAACCGCCAAAGTCAAATTCGGCACACACGTATGGACCAGGACGAAGAAGAACGAAGAGTCCCTCTTCCTCTGCTATTTCCACAAAGCGCGCAATGTCGGCCTGACCTTCGAAATTGAATTCACCCGGTTGCGGTTCATGGACAGCCCAAAAGACATATGCCGAAATGGTATTCAATCCCATTGCCTTTGCACGTTGCATACGGTCGCGCCAATACTCCACTGGAATACGGGGATAGTGCATCTCGCCACATATCAGCTGTACTTTTTCACCATCGTAAAAGAATTTTCCCTCTTTTATCTCGAATGTATGAGGTTTCTTGCCACAACTTCCAAAAAGAAGAGCGACAAGAAGAAGAGGAAGTAACAAAAGACTCTTTTTCATAGCAAGTTTTTTAGTTCTTATAAAATTATAGGGACAGGAGTTTAGCAAAACTAAATGCCTGTCCCTATGATTATGCATTAATAGGCGTTAGCCCTTTTGTGAGTATTTCTCAGCCTGAGCAGCAATCAATTCAGCGTCCTCGAAATAGTTGATCTTCATTGCACGACGAACATCGGCAAGAGTATCTGCAGCAACTGCACGCGCATTGTCACATCCCTGCTTCAAGATAGCGTAAACCTCATGGATTTTACCTTCCCACTCCTTGCGTCGTGCACGTATAGGTGCAAGCTCCTCTTCAAGAATGGCAATGAGGAATCTTTTAACCTTCACATCGCCAAGACCACCACGACGGTAGTGTGCCTTCAGTTCGTCAAGGTTAGGATATTCAGGAAGATATTTTTCGAAATGTTCGGGACGGCAGAATGCGTCGAGATAGGTAAACACGGTATTTCCCTCCACCTTACCTGGGTCCTGAACACGAAGATGGTCAGGGTCGGTATACATACCCATTACATGCTGACGTAGTTCCTCGGCTGTATCGGAAAGATAGATGCAGTTTCCAAGCGACTTACTCATCTTTGCCTTTCCGTCTGTACCCGGAAGACGAAGACACGCAGCATTGTCGGGAAGGAGAATTTCCGGCTCAACAAGTGTTTCGCCATATATACCGTTGAAACGACGTGCAATCTCACGTGCCTGCTCAATCATAGGCTGCTGGTCTTCACCTGCAGGCACTGTAGTAGCACGGAATGCTGTTATATCCGATGCCTGGCTGATTGGATAGGTAAAGAAACCAACAGGAATACTTGTTTCGAAGTTACGCATCTGTATCTCTGTTTTCACAGTAGGGTTACGTTGCAGACGCGACACTGTCACAAGGTTCATGTAATAGAATGCAAGCTCACAAAGTTCGGCAACCTGTGATTGTATGAATATGGTACACTTTGAAGGGTCAATGCCTACTGAAAGATAATCAAGGGCAACCTCGATAATGTTCTGACGTACCTTTTCGGGGTTGTCGGCGTTGTCGGTCAAAGCCTGTGCATCGGCAATCATGATGAATATCTTGTCGTAAAGGCCTGAATTCTGCAATTCGACACGACGACGCAATGAACCGACATAGTGTCCCAAATGAAGACGACCGGTAGGACGGTCACCTGTTAGTATTATTTTGCTCATAATGTTTTGTTTTTCCTGATTGATTATTGTTGCGCGAAGTTACAAATAAAATTTGTAATATCATCTGCTCTCTATAAAATTATCATGTATCTGTTTGGGAGTTGTCAACAATCCCTGTTGTTTCAGTTCGTCAAGTTTCTTTGCGATACTGCCGTTGCCTGTCTTAAGTTGCTTGAAAGCATCGTTATATGCCTCGTGCGCCTTGTCGAGAGAAGTTTCTATCTTGCGGAAATTGTCGGTAAAATTCACGAATTTGTCATAAAGGGAATTTGCCGTATCGACAATTTTCTGCACATCGCGCTGCTGACGTTCACGGGTCCAGAGAGAGTTCACGACAAACAGCGTCGAGATGAGATTTGATGGCGAGATAAGCACGATTCCTTTCTTGTAGGCATAGTTCCACAATCCGTTGTCGGCCTCCATAGCCATAAAGTACGAAGGCTCATTGGGTATGAACAACATTACATAATCAAGTGAATTGATGTTGTATTTGTCGTAACGTTTTCCGGCAAGTTCGTCGATGTGTCTGCGCACACTTGCCACATGCTCCTTAAGAGCAATGGCGCGGGCCGTATCATCTTCTGCCGAGAGGTATGACATATATGCCGTAAGCGACACCTTGGAGTCGATTATGATATCGCGCTTACCGGGGAAATGCACTATGACATCAGGTTTCATCTTACGTTGCGTATCGTCATTTATAGCCACGCTACCCTTTTCGTCACGCAACACAACCTGATGCTCCCATTGTTCACCCTCAATAAGTCCCGAATTTTCGAGAATCTGCTCAAGAATGGTTTCTCCCCAATCACCCTGGAATTTATTGTTATTGGTTCCGGCTATGGCATTGGTAAGATTTACAGCATCGCGGCTTATGCGCTGGTTTGCTTCGACAAGACTCTTTATATTCTCCTGCAACGAGAAACGTTGACGGCTCTCCTCGCCATAGATATTCTCCACCTTTTCGCGGAACTGTTTGAGGTCGTTGTTGAACGGTGTAAGGATATTTGACAATTTTTCCTGCGACTGACGGCTCAGAATTTCGCTATTCCTTTCAAGCGCTTCACCTGCCATATCCTTAAACTCCTTTCTCATCTGCTCCATAGTGGCATTAAACTGTTCCTTTTGGGCTTCAAGGCGTTCTTCAAGCACTCTGTTTTCGCTTTCAAGAGCCGCAATACGCGCAAATTGTTCCTCGCGCAACGCCATTATCGCGACCATTTCATCATCTTTCTTAGCTATTTTTTCATTAAGACTCTGATTTGTTGCCTGTAAAAGATTATTCTCCTTTTCACACGCCGACAACTTTCCATAAAGACGTACGAACAGGACTGTCAAAACCACTAATGACAGCAAAAGAACCGATAGAATAACAGATAGTAGTATTGTCATAAATATAGTGTTTTTCAATTATAATCGTCGCTCCCCTATTTGCAGAATTGCCGATAAAGAGATATCAATGGCGAGAGATAATGCATAAAGCAGCCCAACAAGGCCTTCGGCATCAAAGACTCGAAAAATAGAGTTCCATGCAAAGAAAAATTTTTCTTCAACTCCTTTATTGCTTTGCAGTTCTCACATTGCGCCCTCTGCAGTTCATCATACGATGCAATTTTACGGTAATCAATCCTTTTCATTCTCCTTTGCAAACATTATTCTACAAAACCTCCTTACTGCCCTATTGACAAAAAGCCTCTTCTTGAGCAGATATACCAACAAAGCCATGAATACCAGCAACAGAACCGCAAATGAAAGAGCTACGGCAAACCCGGTCACCGGAACAAGCAATGCCACCATAACCACAAGCATGAATATGAAAGCAAGAAACAGGAGCATGAATATCACAAACCCACATGCGACATCACCATACAATAGCGAAACGGCATCGATAACAGAAAGCTTGTAACCATCAATGCTCCTTTTCACATATTCATCAGCATCGTTATAAAGAGTTTCAAAATTCTCCCTGATGCTCATAGTGCTACTCTTCAACAGTTACACTGACGTTTTCTCCACAACGGCAATTATCGCCGCACATAGCCTCATCGACATGCTTTTTCATGTCACCAAGTTTCTCTTTGATATCAGCACGCAGCTCCACTCCTTTCTTTGGGGCGAACAACAACGCAATGATACCGCCTGCCAAAACACCTCCGGCAAAAGCCACAACATTACAAATTCTCATAACTCCAACATTTTAATAGGTTAACAAATGCCGGAACCTTAACCATGAGATTTCTCTACGCGAAGTTAGCTTCTTGAACACCAAAAATCAATAATCACGCCCATTTTTATTCCAAAAATAAAAATTAAAGACTCAATTTTAGTGTATAAACCCAAAATGCACTACCTTTATAGCGTAAAGCCATTACATGGCGGTCCGGTTAAACTTAAAACAAACTGTAAATGAAAAAGTGCGCTGAAATCCTATTTTATTCTTTGGCAATCATTCTTTTTGCGTGCTGTGGCAACAACGCAAAAAAAGATAAAGGAACGGTAAGCGACAACGACATTACCATAACCCCATTCGAATATCACGAAACATTCAAACTCAACGAAAACGCAATCGAATCTCCTACTTTAAAATTCGACATGTCGTTATCACTTATAGAGTCTTGTGACCCTGTTGTTTCAGAAAACATAAACCAGGCCATAGCATATACCCTGTTCGAGATACACGACAAATCGGTCAAAGATGCTTGCGAAAAGTTTGTCGAACTACGCAAAAGAGAGTACATGGAGCTGCAGCCGGAGTTTATCGACATCAAGAACAACGACATGCCGGCAGTCTGGTTCTACAACTACTACATAGCCAACAGCGAAGTCGAAAGAGGATACAACGGAGTTCTAAACTACATCATAATGTGGGAAGAATTTACAGGAGGAGCACACCCCAACAGCTATTACACAGTTCTTAACTTCAACCCCGGAACAGGAGAAGAAATTATCCTGAGCGACATTTTGAAAGAGAATTACGAAGAGCCATTGACAGACATGCTCATAAACAACCTTGCAAAACAGCTTGAGGTTACAAATGTCGACGGCATAAAGGAGAAAGGTTATCTATATCAGGATACAGAGATGTTCATATCGAACAATTTCATTCTCGACAACGATAAAATAGTTTTCATATACAACAAATACGAAATAGCCCCTTATGCTTTAGGGGACATAATGATTGAAGTAACATACAACGAACTTAAAGACTTGATGAAATAATGGAAAACATAAAGAAATACTTTCCCGGAATCAGCGAGAAGCAGGAAGAGCAGTTTGCAGCGCTTTACGACCTGTACTACGATTGGAACAGCAAAATCAATGTCATCTCACGCAAGGATATTGAGAATTTATACCTGCATCATGTGCTGCACTCCCTTGCCATTGCCAAATATATAACATTCAAGCCCGGCACAAAGATAATGGACATGGGATGCGGTGGCGGTTTTCCCGGCATACCCCTTGCCATAATGTTTCCAGAGGTTGATTTCCACCTTGTTGACAGCATCGGCAAGAAAGTGCGTGTTGCAGCAGAGATAGCGCAAAGCATAGGACTGACAAATGTAAAGACAAGCCATAGCCGCGCCGAGGATATAAAGGATAAATACAGCTTTGTCGTAAGCCGCGCAGTAATGCAGCTCCCCGACCTTGTCAAGATTTGTCGTAAGAACATTGCCAAGGAGCAGAACAATGTACTACCCAACGGCATTATATGCCTGAAAGGTGGTGACATGAGTGCCGAGACACGTCCCTTCAAGAATTGTTGCGAGGTCATAGACCTTGACAACTGGTTCAGCGAAGAGTATTTCAAGGACAAGAAAGTTGTTTACGTACAGATTTAATGACTATGCAGATAAAGACATTTGTCGTAAACCCCATTCAGGTAAACTGTTATTTGTTGTGGGACGACACCAACGAAGCCGTTCTTATCGATTGCGGAGCATGGATGCCCGAGGAACGTGAACGCATAAGGCTGTTTGTCCAAAGTCAGGGACTGACAATAAAGCATTATCTGAATACACATCTGCATTTTGACCACATATTCGGCAATGCATATGTCGAGGATACTTTCAATATCAAGGCAGAAGCAAGCGACAAGGACTGGAGCTGGGCCGAAAGCATTGCAGAGCGCGTAGCCCGCTTTGGAATAAGATACGAAGAAAAAGTTCCTGCATTGGGTCGCATTCTCAACGACAAGGACGAGATTCTTTTCGGCAATCAAAGAATAACAGTCATAGCGGTCCCCGGACATTCTCCCGGAAGCCTCGCCTTCCATATCCCCGAACAGAAAGTACTGTTCACAGGCGACGCGCTATTCTGTCAAAGCATCGGACGTACCGATTTCCCCGATTCCAATCATATGGAACTTATTACATCAATAAGGGAAAAGCTCTTTACCCTGCCCGATGACACGGTTGTATATCCGGGACACAGCGAAAAGACGACTATCGGCTTTGAAAAGAACTACAACATGTATGTTAGATAAAACAAGAAAGCAGGCAAACTCATGAGTTTGCCTGCTTTCTTGTTTTATCTAACATACATGTTGTAGTTCTTTTCAAAGCCGATAGTCGTCTTTTCGCTGTGTCCCGGATATACAACCGTGTCATCGGGCAGGGTAAAGAGCTTTTCCCTTATTGATGTAATAAGTTCCATATGATTGGAATCGGGGAAATCGGTACGTCCGATGCTTTGACAGAATAGCGCGTCGCCTGTGAACAGTACTTTCTGTTCGGGGATATGGAAGGCGAGGCTTCCGGGAGAATGTCCGGGGACCGCTATGACTGTTATTCTTTGATTGCCGAAAAGAATCTCGTCCTTGTCGTTGAGAATGCGACCCAATGCAGGAACTTTTTCTTCGTATCTTATTCCAAAGCGGGCTACGCGCTCTGCAATGCTTTCGGCCCAGCTCCAGTCCTTGTCGCTTGCTTCTGCCTTGATATTGAAAGTATCCTCGACATATGCATTGCCGAATATGTGGTCAAAATGCAGATGTGTATTCAGATAATGCTTTATTGTCAGTCCCTGACTTTGGACAAACAGCCTTATGCGTTCACGTTCCTCGGGCATCCATGCTCCGCAATCGATAAGAACGGCTTCGTTGGTGTCGTCCCACAACAAATAACAGTTTACCTGAATGGGGTTTACGACAAATGTCTTTATCTGCATAGTCATTAAATCTGTACGTAAACAACTTTCTTGTCCTTGAAATACTCTTCGCTGAACCAGTTGTCAAGGTCTATGACCTCGCAACAATTCTTGAAGGGACGTGTCTCGGCACTCATGTCACCACCTTTCAGGCATATAATGCCGTTGGGTAGTACATTGTTCTGCTCCTTGGCAATGTTCTTACGACAAATCTTGACAAGGTCGGGGAGCTGCATTACTGCGCGGCTTACGACAAAGCTGTATTTATCCTTTATATCCTCGGCGCGGCTATGGCTTGTCTTTACATTTGTCAGTCCTATGCTTTGCGCTATCTCTGCTGCAACACGCACTTTCTTGCCGATGCTGTCAACAAGGTGGAAATCAACCTCTGGAAACATTATGGCAAGGGGTATGCCGGGAAAACCGCCACCGCATCCCATGTCCATTATCTTTGTGCCGGGCTTGAATGTTATATATTTGGCAATGGCAAGGGAGTGCAGCACATGATGCAGGTATAAATTCTCAATATCCTTGCGTGAGATGACATTGATTTTGCTGTTCCAATCGTAGTACAGGTCGTAAAGCGCTGCAAACTGCTCTTCCTGCTTCTCGCTGATTCCGGGAAAGTATTTCTTTATGTTTTCCATTATTTCATCAAGTCTTTAAGTTCGTTGTATGTTACTTCAATCATTATGTCCCCTAAAGCATAAGGGGCTATTTCGTATTTGTTGTATATGAAAACTATTTTATCGTTGTCGAGAATGAAATTGTTCGATATGAACATCTCTGTATCCTGATATAGATAACCTTTCTCCTTTATGCCGTCGACATTTGTAACCTCAAGCTGTTTTGCAAGGTTGTTTATGAGCATGTCTGTCAATGGCTCTTCGTAATTCTCTTTCAAAATGTCGCTCAGGATAATTTCTTCTCCTGTTCCGGGGTTGAAGTTAAGAACTGTGTAATAGCTGTTGGGGTGTGCTCCTCCTGTAAATTCTTCCCACATTATGATGTAGTTTAGAACTCCGTTGTATCCTCTTTCGACTTCGCTGTTGGCTATGTAGTAGTTGTAGAACCAGACTGCCGGCATGTCGTTGTTCTTGATGTCGATAAACTCCGGCTGCAGCTCCATGTACTCTCTTTTGCGTAGTTCGACAAACTTTTCGCAAGCATCTTTGACCGATTTGTCGTGTATCTCGAACAGGGTATATGCTATGGCCTGGTTTATGTTTTCTGAAACAACAGGGTCACAAGACTCTATAAGTGATAACGACATGTCGAATTTTAAAGTAGGAGATTCGATTGCGTTTTCGTTGAGTTTGAATGTTTCGTGATATTCGAATGGGGTTATGGTAATGTCGTTGTCGCTTACCGTTCCTTTATCTTTTTTTGCGTTGTTGCCACAGCACGCAAAAAGAATGATTGCCAAAGAATAAAATAGGATTTCAGCGCACTTTTTCATTTACAGTTTGTTTTAAGTTTAACCGGACCGCCATGTAATGGCTTTACGCTATAAAGGTAGTGCATTTTGGGTTTATACACTAAAATTGAGTCTTTAATTTTTATTTTTGGAATAAAAATGGGCGTGATTATTGATTTTTGGTGTTCAAGAAGCTAACTTCGCGTAGAGAAATCTCATGGTTAAGGTTCCGGCATTTGTTAACCTATTAAAATGTTGGAGTTATGAGAATTTGTAATGTTGTGGCTTTTGCCGGAGGTGTTTTGGCAGGCGGTATCATTGCGTTGTTGTTCGCCCCAAAGAAAGGAGTGGAGCTGCGTGCTGATATCAAAGAGAAACTTGGTGACATGAAAAAGCATGTCGATGAGGCTATGTGCGGCGATAATTGCCGTTGTGGAGAAAACGTCAGTGTAACTGTTGAAGAGTAGCACTATGAGCATCAGGGAGAATTTTGAAACTCTTTATAACGATGCTGATGAATATGTGAAAAGGAGCATTGATGGTTACAAGCTTTCTGTTATCGATGCCGTTTCGCTATTGTATGGTGATGTCGCATGTGGGTTTGTGATATTCATGCTCCTGTTTCTTGCTTTCATATTCATGCTTGTGGTTATGGTGGCATTGCTTGTTCCGGTGACCGGGTTTGCCGTAGCTCTTTCATTTGCGGTTCTGTTGCTGGTATTCATGGCTTTGTTGGTATATCTGCTCAAGAAGAGGCTTTTTGTCAATAGGGCAGTAAGGAGGTTTTGTAGAATAATGTTTGCAAAGGAGAATGAAAAGGATTGATTACCGTAAAATTGCATCGTATGATGAACTGCAGAGGGCGCAATGTGAGAACTGCAAAGCAATAAAGGAGTTGAAGAAAAATTTTTCTTTGCATGGAACTCTATTTTTCGAGTCTTTGATGCCGAAGGCCTTGTTGGGCTGCTTTATGCATTATCTCTCGCCATTGATATCTCTTTATCGGCAATTCTGCAAATAGGGGAGCGACGATTATAATTGAAAAACACTATATTTATGACAATACTACTATCTGTTATTCTATCGGTTCTTTTGCTGTCATTAGTGGTTTTGACAGTCCTGTTCGTACGTCTTTATGGAAAGTTGTCGGCGTGTGAAAAGGAGAATAATCTTTTACAGGCAACAAATCAGAGTCTTAATGAAAAAATAGCTAAGAAAGATGATGAAATGGTCGCGATAATGGCGTTGCGCGAGGAACAATTTGCGCGTATTGCGGCTCTTGAAAGCGAAAACAGAGTGCTTGAAGAACGCCTTGAAGCCCAAAAGGAACAGTTTAATGCCACTATGGAGCAGATGAGAAAGGAGTTTAAGGATATGGCAGGTGAAGCGCTTGAAAGGAATAGCGAAATTCTGAGCCGTCAGTCGCAGGAAAAATTGTCAAATATCCTTACACCGTTCAACAACGACCTCAAACAGTTCCGCGAAAAGGTGGAGAATATCTATGGCGAGGAGAGCCGTCAACGTTTCTCGTTGCAGGAGAATATAAAGAGTCTTGTCGAAGCAAACCAGCGCATAAGCCGCGATGCTGTAAATCTTACCAATGCCATAGCCGGAACCAATAACAATAAATTCCAGGGTGATTGGGGAGAAACCATTCTTGAGCAGATTCTCGAAAATTCGGGACTTATTGAGGGTGAACAATGGGAGCATCAGGTTGTGTTGCGTGACGAAAAGGGTAGCGTGGCTATAAATGACGATACGCAACGTAAGATGAAACCTGATGTCATAGTGCATTTCCCCGGTAAGCGCGATATCATAATCGACTCCAAGGTGTCGCTTACGGCATATATGTCATACCTCTCGGCAGAAGATGATACGGCCCGCGCCATTGCTCTTAAGGAGCATGTGGCAAGTGTGCGCAGACACATCGACGAACTTGCCGGAAAACGTTACGACAAATACAACATCAATTCACTTGATTATGTAATGTTGTTCATACCCAATGAGCCTTCGTACTTTATGGCTATGGAGGCCGACAACGGATTGTGGAACTATGCCTACAAGAAAGGAATCGTGCTTATCTCGCCATCAAATCTCATCTCGACGCTGTTTGTCGTGAACTCTCTCTGGACCCGTGAACGTCAGCAGCGCGATGTGCAGAAAATTGTCGATACGGCAAATTCCCTTTATGACAAATTCGTGAATTTTACCGACAATTTCCGCAAGATAGAAACTTCTCTCGACAAGGCGCACGAGGCATATAACGATGCTTTCAAGCAACTTAAGACAGGCAACGGCAGTATCGCAAAGAAACTTGACGAACTGAAACAACAGGGATTGTTGACAACTCCCAAACAGATACATGATAATTTTATAGAGAGCAGATGATATTACAAATTTTATTTGTAACTTCGCGCAACAATAATCAATCAGGAAAAACAAAACATTATGAGCAAAATAATACTAACAGGTGACCGTCCTACCGGTCGTCTTCATTTGGGACACTATGTCGGTTCATTGCGTCGTCGTGTCGAATTGCAGAATTCAGGCCTTTACGACAAGATATTCATCATGATTGCCGATGCACAGGCTTTGACCGACAACGCCGACAACCCCGAAAAGGTACGTCAGAACATTATCGAGGTTGCCCTTGATTATCTTTCAGTAGGCATTGACCCTTCAAAGTGTACCATATTCATACAATCACAGGTTGCCGAACTTTGTGAGCTTGCATTCTATTACATGAACCTTGTGACAGTGTCGCGTCTGCAACGTAACCCTACTGTGAAAACAGAGATACAGATGCGTAACTTCGAAACAAGTATTCCTGTTGGTTTCTTTACCTATCCAATCAGCCAGGCATCGGATATAACAGCATTCCGTGCTACTACAGTGCCTGCAGGTGAAGACCAGCAGCCTATGATTGAGCAGGCACGTGAGATTGCACGTCGTTTCAACGGTATATATGGCGAAACACTTGTTGAGCCGGAAATTCTCCTTCCCGACAATGCTGCGTGTCTTCGTCTTCCGGGTACAGACGGAAAGGCAAAGATGAGTAAGTCGCTTGGAAACTGCATCTATCTTTCCGATACAGCCGAGGAACTACGTCAGCATGTAATGGGTATGTATACCGACCCTGACCATCTTCGTGTTCAGGACCCAGGTAAGGTGGAGGGAAATACCGTGTTTACCTATCTCGACGCATTCTGCCGTCCCGAACATTTCGAAAAATATCTTCCTGAATATCCTAACCTTGACGAACTGAAGGCACACTACCGTCGTGGTGGTCTTGGCGATGTGAAGGTTAAAAGATTCCTCATTGCCATTCTTGAAGAGGAGCTTGCACCTATACGTGCACGACGCAAGGAGTGGGAAGGTAAAATCCATGAGGTTTACGCTATCTTGAAGCAGGGATGTGACAATGCGCGTGCAGTTGCTGCAGATACTCTTGCCGATGTTCGTCGTGCAATGAAGATCAACTATTTCGAGGACGCTGAATTGATTGCTGCTCAGGCTGAGAAATACTCACAAAAGGGCTAACGCCTATTAATGCATAATCATAGGGACAGGCATTTAGTTTTGCTAAACTCCTGTCCCTATAATTTTATAAGAACTAAAAAACTTGCTATGAAAAAGAGTCTTTTGTTACTTCCTCTTCTTCTTGTCGCTCTTCTTTTTGGAAGTTGTGGCAAGAAACCTCATACATTCGAGATAAAAGAGGGAAAATTCTTTTACGATGGTGAAAAAGTACAGCTGATATGTGGCGAGATGCACTATCCCCGTATTCCAGTGGAGTATTGGCGCGACCGTATGCAACGTGCAAAGGCAATGGGATTGAATACCATTTCGGCATATGTCTTTTGGGCTGTCCATGAACCGCAACCGGGTGAATTCAATTTCGAAGGTCAGGCCGACATTGCGCGCTTTGTGGAAATAGCAGAGGAAGAGGGACTCTTCGTTCTTCTTCGTCCTGGTCCATACGTGTGTGCCGAATTTGACTTTGGCGGTTATCCTTATTGGTTGCAGAAGGACACTTCTATGGTGTGGCGCAGCGACAATCCGGCATTCCTTGCAGCGTGTGAGCGTTATCTCAATGCTCTCGGCAAGGAACTTGCACCGCATACCGTAACCAATGGAGGTAATATCATTATGGTGCAGGTAGAGAATGAATATGGCTCATACAGCAATGACAAGGTATATCTTGGCAAGCTTGCCGAAATGATCAAGAATGCAGGTTTTAATGTTCCTTTGATGACATGCGACGGCTCGGGTCAGATGCCTCATGGCTATATCCCGGGAATACTGCCGACTGTGAATGGTGCGGTAGGCGAGGATATAATGACCTCTATTGACCGTTTCTATCCATGTGGCCCATATTTTGTTGCAGAATTCTATCCTGCATGGTTCGACGTGTGGGGATTGCCTCACTCTGCAGTCGATTACAAACGACCTGCCGAACAGCTTGACTGGATGTTGAGCCACGATGTGTCAGTCAGCATATATATGTTCCATGGTGGAACAAATTTCCATTATACCAACGGTGCCAATACCAACAATGGTTCTTATGAGCCACAGCCTACAAGCTATGACTATGACGCTCCGCTTGGAGAATACGGTAATGCCTATCCTAAATATCACGCTTTCCGCGAGGTGATACAGAAGAATCTCCCCGAAGGTGTGACACTTCCTCCTGTACCGGCCGACAACCCTACAACCACTTTTGCCGAAGTCGAACTTACCGAGTGGGCACCTCTATCCATTGCTTTTGGCGATAGGGTAAAGTCGGAAAAGACAAAGACTATGGAGGACATGAATCAGGATTATGGCTATATCCATTATGAAACAGTTATTGCTGAGCCTGTCAAGGGTAAGCTTGTTGTTGATGAATTGCGTGACTATGCTGTTGTTGTGTTAAACGGCAATGTTGTCGGCAGTCTTGACCGCCGTTTCCGTAAGAACGCCCTGCAACTCGATGTGACAGAGCCTAACTCTGTGCTTGAAATCCTTGTCGAGAACGGTGGACGTGTAAATTACGGCAAAGACCTTGTCAATAACCTGAAAGGTATCACAAAAGGCGTAACACTCGCAGGAAAGGAACTTACAGGCTGGACAATAACATCTTTGCCTTTGCATCGTGCCGATGTGACAAAGTACAAGTTCCCTAAGATACGTTACGAGGGTAATCTCCCCGGCTTCTATCGTGGAACAATTACCATTGACAAGGTGGGTGATACATTTATCGATATGACAGGCTGGGGTAAAGGTGCTGTCTGGGTGAACGGTAAGTCACTCGGTAAGTTCTGGGGAATTGGCCCGCAACAGACAATGTACCTGCCTGCACCTTGGATCAAGGAGGGAGAAAACGAGATTGTTGTCTTTGAAATGGAAGCTACAGGAAAGCGCTCGGTACGTGGACTTGACAAGCCTATTCTCAACACTCTCGGTTCCGACAAGAATTCATTTGCTATTGCACGTGAGTATAATCGTGTTCCCGTACTTGACGAGTTCGACGGAATTTTCAAAGGTACGGTACAGAAAAAGAGTGGTTGGCAGGAATTCATGTTCGACGGAACAAAAACATTGCGTCACCTGTGCATAGATATACAAAGCACATACGACGGAATGAACTCTTGTATAAGTGAGATTGAACTGCTTGACGAGAATGGCAATGTCATCAATAAGGGAAAATGGAAAATTGTCCACACGAATACCGAAGCCGTAGGCGAGGGCGTTGCCGAAGATATGATTGACGGTGACGAATCGACATATTGGCATTCTGCATGGAAAAA
>JAEIGA010008349.1_pt1 | contig 15689 bp, 11 predicted proteins | sample 9270691 | NCBI WGS metagenome assembly JAEIGA01 (sample SAMN17057246, study PRJNA624740) | gut metagenome | biome: biome; isolation source: fecal sample | host: Bos grunniens | place: China: Xizang | collected 2019
AAAATGGCGAGAGACCGAGCGCAGTTCCGTCTTGGTGGAATAGGTGAGGAGATCCTCTTTATTCTCAATGCGGTACACGGAAACTTCGCCGCGCCGCGCGAAATATTCGATGGTGTCGGTGAGATAGATCTCGCCCTGCGCGTTATCGCTGCCGCAGGCGGCGAGCGCTTCGGAAAGCGAAGCCGTATCGAACCGGTAGAGCGCGGTGTTGACCCACGGCGTCGCGGCCACTTCGCTCGCGTCGAACGATCTGCCGCAAAGCGAAAGACGCCTGCCGCTTTTCAGCGCCGCCTTGATGTCGGCGTATTCGATTATCCCGAGCGCCCTGCCGTTCTCAAGAATCACATGGCCGCCGTTGGGGTGGTCGAGACGGCTCTGCACTCCGCAGGTGCACAGAGCCTTGCGGTTTCCGGCTCCGTCAAGAATGTTCTTCACCGCCTCGACGCTGACGATCTTGTCGCCCATCGAAATTACGACCGGACCGGAAAACCCGATATCCTCCAGCGCGCGCAAACCGCACATCGCGGCGTGCCCGGTTCCCTTCTGCTCTTTCTGGTAGGCGTAGATGATTCCGCTCTCGCCGTCGAGCGCGCTCATGACGCTTTCGGCCATATGCCCGACGACGACCACGAAGCGGTCGATCCCGCCTCGGCGCATATTGCCGACAATGCGTCGCACCACCGGAATTCCGGCGCAGTCGCAACAGACCTTGTTGCGGTCGTTTCTGCCCATCCGCGTACCTTTGCCGGCACAAAGCAGAATCGCAGCCGCGTTTCCAGAACCCGCCATATCTATCAACCTCCCGAGACTGTCAGTCTACCGAATCTTCAATGAAGATGTATTCGTAGCCGTGATCATGCATCCACTTGACGGCCTTGAACGTCTTCTCACAGTAATCGCTCTGATAAGCGAAGTAATGCTTGTAGAAATACTCCTCGTGGGTGGCGTGAATGTACAGTTCCGGCTCGCCATTTCTGGCCATCGCCGCCTCCACATCTTTGAGCTCAAGCAGATTGAGACACGTTCCGCCCATCGAAAACGCCTTGAAGTTGACACCCGTCGCCTTGTCGTGCACCCAGTTGTAGGTGCCGCGGGTCTTGGCGACTTCCTCCGCCATGAGATGGTTGTAGCCGCAGGCCGAAACGCTGATGTCGTCTCCGCCGCCGCCGCGCCAGTAGATCGCCGTCTCCGGTTTGCGGAAGTTCTCGATGCGCATGGCGTGCCCGTAGGGAAGCAGCGAACGGTTGCCGTCGTACTCCCAGCGCCGGCCTCGGGAAACCCAGACGACCTTCGCGCCGCAATCTTTGAGCGCCACGCATCCTTCCTTTGACATCGGCCCCCAGTGCGGAGTCACGGCAAGCGCAAACATGCCGGGACCGGCGAAACGCTCGACTTCGCGCTTCGTGATATCCCAGGTGTACTTCACATCGTCGTAACTCGCGTTGATCCACGGATAATCCGGAAATTCCTGAAGCGAATGGAAGCCGAACCTGAGCCAGCTTTTTGCCGCCTGGAATTCGTCGCGCCACAGCTCGGGCATATCGCGGAGCGTAAACTCCGTCGTCCTTGCGCCGTAGTAGAAATCATCGCGGAAAAAGACGTTGAGCTGAACCTTGAGCCCGTATTTTTCGTGAGCTTCCCTTAGATGTCCGAGAAAACGGTGCTCCCAGCACGACTTCGGCGTCGTGGCGGCGAGCTCGCGAAACACCCAGATGACATCGTCGATGTAGAAGGCCGCGCGCTTGCCGGGGATGTTTTTCTTGCGGCGGATCTCGAAATCCGTGATGGTAGGCCCCAGCTCTTTGAGCTTGGCGAGCGCGGAACGTTTGGCGTCCTGCACCGACTTCGATTCGGAGCGCAGCATCTGCACCCCCGACCGGGCCGGAGCCGTGGCGCACCCGCTCATGAGCGCGGCGGCACCCATCCCTGAAACAGCAAGAAAACCGCGGCGATTGATGCCGCGGTTCGCTTCGCTAAACAAATTAGCGCTCATTGATCATTCCCTTGCGCGGATGTCTTCAGCCGTTGTTCGACTGCTCTTTCTCGAAATCGGGACGCTTGCCGCGGTACCACCAGAGCATGATGGGCGTGGCGATGAACATCGAGGAGTATGTTCCCGCGATGATGCCGATGAGCATGGTGAGCGCGAAGTCGTAGATCGAGCCGTCGCCGAACGCGAAAAGCGCGAGCACCGCGAAGAACGTGGTCATCGAGGTGATGAACGTGCGCGAAAGGCACTGGTTGAGGGCGATGTTGCAGAGCTCGCTGAACGAAGTGCGCGAGTCGCGGCGGAGGAGTTCGCGGATGCGGTCGAAAACGACGACCGTGTCGTTGATCGAGTAACCGATGATGGTCAGGAGCGCCGTAACGACGATCAGCGAAACCTGACGGCCGCAGAGCGAAAAGATGCCGAGCGTGATCAAAGCGTCGTGCGCGAGCGCCACGAGACCGCCCAGACCGAAGCCGAAGTTGAAGCGGAAGCCGACGTAGACGAGAATCGCCACGAGCGAGAAGAGAACGGCGTAGGTGCCGGACTTCTTGAGATCGGCGCCGACCATGGAGCCGACTTCATCGACCGACGCGGCCTTGAAGCCCGCCTCGGGGAACTTCTCCTGGAGAAGCTTGGTCACATAGGCGCCGACATCCTTGTTTTCGAGCGCCTTGCCCTTGGCGGTCTCGGCGGTTTCACCGGTCTTGACGAGGAGCGTACGGTCGCCCACGCCTTCCTGATACTGGATGACCGTGGCATTGTCGAAATCGTTGAGCGCCTGACGGATGGCGGCGACTTCGGGCTTGGCGTCCTGCTTCATCGAATACACGATGGAGGTTCCGCCCGTAAGATCGACGGCGAGCACCGAAGCCTTGTTGGCGACGAGACGGCAGGCGAAAATCGCGAGCGTGACGGCGATAACCACAGCAGAGGCGATAACCGTCTTCTTGCCGTATTTCAGAAAATCGAACTTGGCGTTCTTGAAGAGACACATCATCTTGAGAGGCTTGGTGCGGTTGGAATCGACGACCTTGTCGAAGATGAGGCGGGTGACCACGACCGCGGTGAACATCGAAATGACGACACCGGCGGTAAGGGTGATGGCGAAACCGCGCACAGGACCCGTACCGACCACGAAGAGGATGATACCGGTGATGATCGTGGTGAGGTTGGAGTCGAAGATCGCGGTGAAGGCGCGGCCGTAGCCGTTTTTGATCGCGGTTCCGGCGGCGCGGCCGGCGGCGAACTCTTCACGGATGCGCTCGAAGATGAGAACGTTCGCGTCGACGGCCATACCGAGCGAGAGGACGAGACCGGCGATACCGGGCATCGTCAGAACCGGAAGCTGCATGGAACCGCCGCCGCCCATCGAAGGATCGTGCGCGAAAACGCCGAGAATGTTGGCGACGAAGATGAGCGCGGTCGGAAGGAGCGCCACATCGAGGAAAAGCGCGACGTTGGCGACGAGACCGGCGAACCAGTAGTAGAAGAACATGAAGAGCGCGACCATCGCGAAACCGAGCGCCGCGGCGACGAGACCGGAATTGATCGCGTCTTCGCCGACCGTCGGAGCGACCGTGGTCTCGGCGAGAATCTTCATCGGAGCGGGCAGCGCGCCGGCGTTGAGCTCATTGGCGAGCTTCTGGGCGCTCTTGGCGTCGAAGCGGCCGGTGATTTCGCCCTGCGAACCGATTTCGCTGTTGATGACCGGCGCGGAGATGAGCGTTTCGTCGAGGATGATGGCGAGCTGGCGGCCGCGGTCGGAGGGATTCTTCGGACCGTGAGCCTTGTAGTTGCGCGTCAAAGTGGAGAAGATACGTCCGCCCTCGGCGTTCAGACGGAAGCCGATCGAGAGCTGACCGGAGGTGGGATCGCGCTGAACCGCCGCGCTTTCAAGCGATTCGCCGGTAAGTTCGGTCCTGCGGGAGACGAAATTGGGCGAGTAGGTGCCGTCGCCGTTGTCTTCAAGCATGAAGCGGTAGCGCGCATCGGGGGTTTCCCACGCGGCGAGACGCGCGGCATAACCCGGACGGCGGGAGATTTCGTTCCAGTTCTCAACTCTCGCATAGCCGTTGCCCGACTTCTTGTAGCCCTCGGGCGCGACATCCTTGGCGAGGAGCTTGCCGACAAGCTGATCGTTCTTCGGATGGGTGAGACGGAACTCAAGGAACGCCGCGCTCTGGAGACTCGCCTTGGCGGCTTTGCGCACGTCTTCGTCGACGCCGGGAAGCTGCACCAGCAGGCGGTGGTTCTTCATGCCCTGAATGACGGGCTCGTTCGTGCCCATCGCGTCCACACGGCGGCGGATGACCTGAATGATGCGCTCGTCGCAGTCGGCGAGCGTCTCTTCAATCTTGCGCTCGACCGCGCCGGGCGTGTTGGTGATCGCCGGATTTTCCGCGATGATCGTCTCGCGGAGCTTCTCGGTGTCCACGCCGAGAGTGAAGGACGTGCCGCCCTTCAGATCGAGACCGAAGCGGAATTTCTCCTTCGGCGGATTGGTCACATAAATGGAGACGACGGCGATAAGCGCCAGCGTCAACCATTTCCAGATGTCGTTGCGGAATGCGGATTCCTTGGCCATGATGTGTATCTTCCTCTTTCTTTGTAGAAATTTTCCGGCTATTATACCAAAAATTTCATACTTGCGCACACTCCGGGTGCGTTTCAAAAACCGCCGCGCGCTTCAGATATCTTCGCCCCGGCCGGACAGCCGCCGGAGCGCCATTCCGCTTTCTTCGGCATCGGCACGAGCGCCGGGCGCTTGGCCGGAGGATTCTTCACCACGTCCAGCACGTACACCTGTCGCGACCCCTCATGGACCGAATTGAATCCGAGCTGCATTCCGTCGGGACGCCAGCGCGGATGCAGATCGCAGCGGCAGTACACGTCGCGGTAAATCTCCGGCACGAAAAATTTACCGAGCTCGACTATCTTGTCGTCGGCGAGGCGGACCATTTTCCAGTGACGGTAGAAATCGTCGTCCCAATAGCCGTCGCCGGAGATGAACTTGCCGTCCGGCGTATAAAGACAATGACCGTCGAAATGCATCTCGTCTCCGCCGATCTGCCGCGCCCGCGTTTCTTCGCCGACGGTGAACTCGACGTGCGTATAAACGCGGTTCTGCCAGTTGGCGGTCACCGTCATCGTCCGTGCGTCGCGCTCGGAAAGCGCCGGCTTCCAGTTGAAGTGCGAGCTGCCCCACCCGTCGGGGAAACAGCGGCGGATACCGCTGCCGTCGACATTGCAGGTGAACGCGGTCGTCTGCCATTTTACGCCTTTGAATTTCTTTACCCCCTCATACGACTCCTCGACTGAGCGGGAAAGAAAGTAGAGACGCCTGCCGTCCTTGGAAAATACGACATGGCAGAGATAACTCATGGCGTTTTCGCCCCTGACGGCGGGAACCTTATCCTTTACCGCCGCGCAGCTCACGATGAGTTTCGCCTCGCCGCTTCGCATATTGACAAGCCAAAGTCCGTCATCCTCGGGAAATACCGTGCCTTTGCGCGGATCCTGGCCGTTGCCGTAATAGCCGTAGTCGGGACGGGTTATGAAAAGACGCGCATAATTGATGGAAACGGCCCATTCGCCGTCTTCGGAAACCGCCGCGACCGGATACGGGAACACGCGCTCTTCCTTTGTTTTCCAGTTCATCACCACCGCGCAGAATCTGCCCTCGCGCATATCGTTGAACACAAGCGTATCCTTAGCCCACGGCAGCCAGTGCGCCATCGCCGCCTCCTGGAAGTTCCAGCAGCGCGTGGTGGAAAACGGGATGAACCTGTTGCCGTCAAGGGTGTCTACCACGCCGATGGTCGCGGCGCGGCCGTCGGGAAGCTTGTCCTTTATATCGGTCTCAAGCACCACCGCATAGCGGTTGTCTTCGCTCCAGGCGTTGATCGCGTAGTAATTCGCGAAAAAATGATCCTTCGGACCGGAAGTTATCGCCCGGGGGGCGGAAAATTCCGGGAACGGCGCCAACTTTCCGGTCGCCGCAAACAGCGCAATCGTCGCAAACAGTACTGTCATGTCTTTCTCCTTGGTTTATCGGTCCAAACGATCTGTCATATTATAGCCGTATTCACGGCCGTGTCAATCGTTCCCGTTCGACACCCTTATCCCCAAAAAAACGATGACCGGCAAATCATACCGGTCACCGCTTTCACCCACCGAAACGGCTGGGAACTTACTTCTTGACGAGCTTGCGGACCGCCTTGTGCGAGCAGAAAGTGCGCTCGGTGTAGAGTTTGGAGCGCCAGGAAGAGGTCTTCTTGACGACCTTGATCGCCTGGATCCAGGGGCTTGCGAACGGGAATAGCTTCTCAACGCGGACACCGTAGCTCTCGCGGGAGACGGTGAAAGTGCCGGAAACGTTCTTGCGGCCGTTGTCGATGGCGAGAACCTTGCCCTCGAAGTCCTGCACGCGGAACTTTTCGCCTTCCTTGATCTTGATGGAGACGCGGACGATGTCGCCGGTGTGGAACTCCGGGAAGTTCTTCTCTGCGAGATTCGCGGTCTGTTCGGCGTTGATCTTATCGATAAGCTTGATACCCATGATTCACCTCCTTAGGCCTTCGCCTCTGCCTTCTTGGCCTTGCGGGCGTGATGGGGCTTGAGCTCGGGATTGCGGGCGCGGCGGATGAGGGTGGCCACGGTGGCGGAAGGCTTGGCGCCCTTCTGGAGCCAGTGGTCGACGCGCTCGAGATCGAGCTTGAAATTATTGTCCTTGATCTGGGTGTCGTACCACCCGAGAATCTCGAGGAACTTGCCGTCGCGGGGGCTGCGCTCATCCGCGGCGACGATACGGTAGGCTGCGTGGTTTCTGCAACCCGTGCGACGCATTCTGATCTTTACCATTTTCTTGTTTCCTTGTCTTCGGTGAATGAAACGGCGCGTAGTTTACCAAAAACGCGCCCCGCCTGCAAGGGTAAATTAAATAAACGAAAGTGGACGCGAACCGCGCTCACTTGGCCCACAAAGGATGCATGCGCAGATTTTTAAGTTTCCGTTCTACACGGCCGAGCGCGCCCCAAAGGTTCGACGCTTCATCAGCTGATTCATGTACCTCTGCCAGTTTCACTTCTTCCGCCGAAACAACCGGAAGCGATTCTGCATCGATCAGCATCCCGGCCTTTTGCGCGCCTTCGGCAATCCAGGCAAGAGAAGCGTCGGCGATGACGTGGTTGTCGGCGTAAAATCCGCCGACATCCGAATGAGAACCTGGGAAAACCAGCTCCTCCACCGGTTTCAGCGGATCGGTGTACGGGGCTTTGATGTGAATACAGGCGTAAAGTCGACGTGCCTCATCCCGGGCGACGGCGTGACGGACCGACTGCACATTCTGCGGACAAGTCTCCGGCACGTCCAGCCCAAGCGTGGCGTCGACGGTGTCCCAAATCCCAAGATAAGCGACCTGAACCCCAAGTTTATCAAGCCATGAGGCAAAATGACGCGCAATAAGCGCCCCTCTGGAAAAGCCGAAGAGAAACACCTTCAGCGGCTCCGCTGAAGCCGGGCGCGAATGCGAATTGGCCTCAAACCAGCGTCTGGCGCGGCGAAACGTCATCCACCAGTCGCGGCCGAAAACGCGGCCTCGTATGTACGCGCCGAAATGCGTTCCCGGACCGGATTCAAGATGCCGTTTCTGGAGGTCGTTCTCCAGGCATAGATCATAAAGACGCGTCACGTTCGTGAAACGGCCTTCTACGCCCTGTCCGGTCCCTTCGAAAAACAGGCAGACATTCATGATTCATCACCGTGCAGCCGCTTCGTTCGCGTTTCCTTCCCGACAATCACCGGAAACCGAGTATCTTGTGCAGCTGCACCGAAAGCGACCAGCCATCAAGCCGCGACAGCACCGACTTGGCGGTCGCAAAGTCGATTTCCCCGTCTTTATCGCAAGGCGAGACGTAATAATCGTGCGCCGCAATCCGCCTACGCATTTCTTCACAGAATCCGTCGACATCTTCCTTTGAAGCGACAATACGCACTTCATCTGCCAATCGAAGCACATCTTCGCCGTTATAAAGCGAAGCGAACTCGGCTTTCGGCGACACGGCGACATAATCAATGAACTGCAGCCACGACGGGGATTTAAGACCGTTGGTCTCCACCGCTATCCAATACCCTTCGCGCTTCAGTTCCGCGACCAGCTCCGGCATTCCGGATACGATCGCCGGTTCACCGCCGGTCAGGACTACGCTTTTGGCCCGAAAAGACTTTATTTCGCGAATCAGCTCTCCGAGTTCCAGCGAAAAACGCCTCGTCACATCGGTGTCGCACCACGGACAGGCGAGATTGCAGCCGGCGAAACGCACGAAAACGCAAGGCCTGCCGGTGTTGCGCCCTTCGCCCTGCAGCGATTCGAATATCTCAACGAGATCGTACGTCATTTTCTCCCCCGCCGGTCGCGGCACGGCACGAAATCAATCCGCCGCTGCCTGAAATCCACTTTGGCGACATTGACCTTTATCCGGTCGCCGATGCGCCACGTCCCGCCGCCGGGAGCGCTGAGACTCATATCACTTTCATTGAAGCGCACAAACTTTCGCGAAAGCATGCTGACATGCACCAGCCCGGAAACCGCAAGTTCCGGAATCTCAACAAAGCACCCGAACGGCGTGCACTTCGAAATGACGGCGGAATAGTCGACGAGCGTGCGGGAATTGAGCTCCGCCTCCATTAGCCGGAACTTCTTGATTTCCAAAAGCGCGCGCTCGGCCTCGGCGGCGGTTTCCTCCATCTCACTGGTGTGCTCCGCCCATTTCGCGAGCAGTTTCGGGGAAACCCGGGGATTGCCGCCGGATATCCTGGCGGCAAGCTGACGGTGGAGCGTGAGGTCGGGATAACGGCGGATGGGAGAGGTGAAGTGCGCGTAGTATTTTTTCGCAAGACCGAAATGTCCGATCGCGGTCGAATCGTAGAGAGCCTTCTTCATCGACCTTAGCACCATCATCGCGATGGTCGCGTAGAGCGGATGGCTCTTTATGGATTTGAGGAACTGGGCGAAGACTTTGGGATTGCCGATGTTGCCGAGCCTGACGCCCAGCCCGCGCAGTTCCGAGCGCAGCATGAGAATCTTCTCTTCGTCCGGCGGCTCGTGAAGCCGTGCGAGAATCTTTATCCCGTTCATCCAGAGTTCCTTGGCGACAGCCTCGTTCGCGGCGACCATGCACTCCTCGATCATCTGGTGCGATTCGTCGTTCTCCCTGAGTTCGATCCCGGTCATCTCGCCGTTCTCCGCCAGCATCACCTCAGCCTCCGGCACCGCCAGATCCAGCGCCCCTGCGGCGAAACGTTTTTCGCGCAGCCGAGCGGCGAGCGCGGCGATCGAACGGATTACGCGGTCAACCTCGATCGGTTTGCGCCCGCGCCAGAACCCGGCGACGCTGCCGCCGTCGATGACGCTCATCACCTGCTCATAGGTGAAACGCGCCTTGGAGCGGATAATGGATTTGAAGAACTCGCGCTTGACCATCTCGCCGGACCTGTCGAACGTCATAAACACCGAAAACGCCAACCGGTCTTCGTTGGGAACGAGCGAACATACGCCGTTGGAGAGCTCTTCGGGCAACATAGGAACCACGCGATCGCAAAAATAAACGCTCGTCGAACGCTTGTAAGCCTCGCGGTCGAGCGCCGAGCCCGGACGCACGAAGTGCGAGACGTCGGCGATGTGCACGCCGAGAACGCGGTTGCCTCTACGGTCGGTTTCAAAACTGAGCGCATCGTCGTAATCGCGCGCCGTCGCCGGGTCGCAGGTGAAAACAAACCGGTCGCGCAGATCGAGCCGGTCGCCTGGTTTCTCCAGCGCATCCGTAACGCGCCTGGCCTCGTCGCGCACCTCCTGCGGAAACTCCGGAGGCAACTTATAGAATTTCATCACCGCCGCCGTATCCTCGCGCGGAGTGCGCCCCGGCGGCGGAAATCTCACCTGTCCGTTATCGTTCTTCATAATCGACACCTCCGTGACAAGAGTATACCACAATGCGGCTTCACCGTCCGCGTGAAGCCTTGCGCACCGTTATCGTGCGGTTTGCGCGCGAATTTTCGCGGCGGCACCAGTCGCGCACAAGCGCGAAAAGATCCGCCTTGTACCACGAATCCTTGCGGGAACGGACCTCGCGTTCGATACGCACCTCCAGACAGCCGTCCTTAACCTCGCTCGCGACGCGGTTGACCGTCCAGGCGCGCCCGGGACAGAGCGGATCGAAGAACTCGAACGCTTCCGGCAGATGTTCAATCTCCGTGTAGCCTTTCGGGAAGCGTACCGTCACCGCATCGACATACCGGTCTTTGGCGGCGATCGCGAACGGCGTCAGTCGCACCGTTCCCGTCATCGCCGGCACGGAACCCGCAAACGTCGGCAGCTGCAGAGAAATAACGCCGTCCGAAGCCGTCGCATAATCCGGCACATAGCACGAGAAGCTGTACTTCGCCGGATACGATTCGACATCCGTCACAAGCTCGCCGGTCGCGGTGGCCGCCTGAGCGACGGCGCCGAGAATCTCCTGATAGCGGCGGAACCGGTCTTCCGGCAGGATTTCCGTATAAGTCTTGCGGAACGACGCCGCGTCGGGGCCGTATATTTCCTTCTCCACCTCGAAATCGACGGCGCCGTCCTCGCGCACCAGAATGAGCGCGTGTTCGCGCCCGGCGTCCTCCAGCGCCGGATCCGGCACGCTCACGACGCCGAAGCTCCCGTCCTGCGGGTCGAAATAGTCGCCGCCGGAATACGCGCTCGCGCCCGGCTCGGCATACTGGTTCTCGGTGCCGATGAACCACACGGTCTCTTTCGCGCCGAAACCGAGAAAACCGCCTTCGGAGAAGCGCGCCCTGCAAAGCGCCGACGAAAAGGCTCGGACGTTGGGCTTCCCGTAAATGTCGCGGCGGCGCAGCTCATCCTCCCAATCGCCGTTGGCGCGGGCGAGCACGATATCGGCCTCAACACCGGCAAGCCGCAGAACCGAACACATGGTGCGGACGTAATCGAACCGCGTGGCGTAACGCTCCTTCAGCACAAGCGCAGGATCGGTGAGCTGATCCTTAAGCGGCGTTTCGTAGAGCGAAGGCCCGGCGACCTTGATGTTTTTGGCCATCCAGTCGCGCACGGCGCGGATTTTTCCCGCCGCCGTCTCTTCCGCCTCCGCCGCCGCAAGCGGTTCCTTTGCCGCCGACCGATCGACCACCGGCACGAGTTCGACCGCCGCGAATCGCGCCGCCGCCTTTTCCCAGTCATTCGACGAAACGATTATCTGGTCGCGCCAGAACGCTCCCGGCGCCTGATTCGGCTCGTCCGGGAGGCGCGGCGGATCGACGACTTCGCGCCTCCAGCCGTTCACGCGCACGATCTTGCGCTCCAGCGGTTCGCGGGAATCGAAAAGATACGCCGCGTAGAACGACGCCGGCGCGTTCTTCACCCGGGTGACGGTGACGAGCGAGATGACGCTGCCGATCTCCACCGACGGCAGATTCACGACCAGTATCTTTCCGGCCGGATAGCGCGGCGCCGCCCCCGCCCAGCCGCAGTCCATGACGTTCATCTCCTTGGGCGTCACTTTGCTTACTTTACCGTTCCGGTTTGATACCGAAGCCGAGACGATCTCCACGCTCTTCCAGGTCGGATTGTAGGTGAACTTCAGTTCCGAAGCGTTTTTCTTTCCGGCGTAGGTCAGCACTTCGCGCACCGACACGTTGGTGGTCACCCACTCGCTGTCGGAGAAAACTGTCGTCTCGCTCGACGAAAGGATGTGGCGGATGTCGGCGTCGGCAAGCGCGTTTTTGGCGAACGCCGGACGCCTGCGCGAGTGGGCCTCGACCTCCTTGAGCTCTTCGCGCAGATCGGCGTATTCGTCCGGGCTGAATTCGACAGCCGCAAGCGACAGCCGACGAAAAGCCGAGATGACGCCGTTGGACGAGACGCATGAATTTTCATATTCGTAGCCGCCGGATATTTTAAGCGCTTCCGGCATCGACACCGCCGCGCCCAGAACATCACCGGTTTCCAATTTGAGATTTTCGCGCACTTCGGCGGTGGTGTCGAGCTTGAGCGGATATTTGCGGCGCACCAGCGAAGTGCTGCCTTCCAACAGCCAGTTGACGATCCCGAGCGACTTCGACACCATCGGCACAAAGAGTTCATCGCGTTTGACGCCCCGAAGCACAGCCTCGGGAAAGCGCGAAACGAGCTTCGCCGTCAGCGGAGTTGCGGTGTCGCGCATGTCCTTAGGCTCGATTTCGCAGCGAAGGAGTTCCGCGCCCGGCGAAACCGTGCGCAAAATCCGCTCGAAAGTCTTAACCCGCTCCTCGCAGGTGCGCCGCGCCAGCGCCCCGCGGTAAGCGGTGTCGTTGATTCCCTTGAAGAGAATCCTGTTCTCCAGCGTCAGCGAGCCGTCCTTGGCGAGCGTTCCCGAAGACTCAACTTCGACGGCGTTATCCGCCGGCGGCGGCACCGGCGACGTGCGCAGGCCGTCTCCCTCCGGACGGCATACGAGATAACTCTTATCGCTTAAATAAGACGGGAAAATATCCTTCGTGTTCTCGTTGGTGGGGTCCATGAGCGTGTACGAGCCGTCGGGATTCTCGACCGCGGTTATGGCGTGGTTGAAAAACGGCTGCGGGACGTCCTTGTCCATCTTCGCCCCGACGTTGATCAGAACCGGGAACGCTTTGAAGCCGGCCATGCGCAGCATCGCCGTCAAAAGCGCAGCCTTGTCGCGGCAGACGCCGTAGCGGTTGTTGAAGGTGATATCGACATCATGCGGCTCATAACCAGGCGAAGTGTCTTCAAGCGTAAGTCCCATGTAGCGGATCTCCTGGGATACGAATTTGAAGATCGCACGGACATCGCGGCCTATCTCCGCCACCTTGTTCGTCATCGCCTGATTGGTGCGCTCAAGATGCGGCAGGCAGAGATCCCAATACCACCTGGAGAGCTCATTCCAGCTGCCGACGGTCGAAACGCGCACATGCTGAACCTGCGTCCAGACCGGAGGCATATCCGGCTCGGGGAACATCTGCGCGGAATCGGTCGCCGTGTACGTATGGACGAGGGAGCCGTCGGCGAGACTCTCGACCTTCTGTGAAACATTGCCGAGCGGATGGCGCACCGCGCTCGCGCGGATCGGCCGCGAAGCGGGGGCTTTGACCTGATATACGGCCTTTAGGATCGGATGCGTCCACTCCATGACCGCAACATCGCTCCAATGATCGCGCACGCGGCTCTTCACGGTCTTGCGCCGCGTCTTGACGTGCAGAACGTCTCCGACCGCGAGCCCCGGAACGGTGCAGACGATCTTGCGGTCGAGCGGATCGTAGATATTCTCCGACATCGATGAATTGTCGGTCGTTTCGGAAGTGGTCGCCCTGACGTCGATGACGCGCTCTTTGCCGTCGGCGCCGACCGCCCCGACGTAGACGATCTCCGCCTCGCCGTAACGCTTGGAATAATTGAGATTTATCGTCGACTCGCCGCGCCGCCCCTTCTCGGTGAGGATCTTCGTCCACGACTCGCTCCTGGTTTCACTCGTGCCGTCAGGATTGTATGAAACGTATTCGCGGTCTTCCACCGTCACCACGTCGGCATCCGGATATTTCTCGCGGGTCACCGCGTTGAAATCTAACGCAAACGCCGCCAGCGGCGCCATCGCAAAAACAAAACTTATTTTCATATGCCGGATTATACCAAAATCACGCAGCCGGCACGACCGCCGGGAAAATTCGAGCGCATTACCGCTTGTCATGGTGGGAAGATATGGTACACTACCCGCCGCTATGCATTCATCCTGCGATATCTGTCATACCTGGCTTCACTGGATACTGGTCTCGAGCGTCGGCTTGAGTCTTTACGATCTGTGCAAGAAAGCGAGCGTCCGGAACAATGCCGTGTTCCCGACGCTGTTCATTTCGACGGCAAGCGGCTGGACGGCGCTCAGCGTTTATCTGCTCGCCGCCGGCGGCATGTCCGACGCTCTTGATATCGGCCGGCGCGACATTTTCCTGCTGCTCGTCAAAAGCTGCATCGTCGCCGCCAGCTGGACCGCGACTTATCTGGCGCTTAAAACCCTGCCGATAACCTGCGCCGCCCCCATCCGCGCCACCGGACCGTTCTGGACGCTGATCGGGGCCGTCATCCTTTTTTCGGAAATTCCGGGAACCGTACAAGCCTGCGGGATGGCGCTGGTGCTGGCCGGCTGCCTGTTCTTTTCAAAAACATCGGCCGCGAATGCCGCGTCCGGCGGCGGCAGGGCGGTCGCGCTCGCCTTTGCGGGAACCGTCCTCGGCAGCTGCAGCGCGCTTTACGACAAACACCTCCTTCAAGGTCTGGGACTTGAGCCGTTGACGGTTCTGTGGTGGTTCCTCGGCGGAATGTGCCTGATGTACGCCGCAGCCGCCGCCATTTCCCGCAAAGGATTCGAATGGCGCTGGTCGATGCCGATGACCGGAATCCTGCTCGCCGTCAGCGATGCGTGCTACTTCAACGCCATCGCGGTTCCGGACGCGCAGATCTCGGTCTTGAGCCTCGTACGCCGCTCCAGCATCGTCCTCACCTTCTTCCTCGGCGGAGCGATCTTCCGCGAAACCGACATCCGCCGCAAAGCCGTCGCTCTCGGCGCGATCCTCCTCGGCGTGGCGCTGCTCTGTCTTGCCCGCTGAGAGCGCGGTTGCGCCGAACGGATCCGAAGCCGCCGCCACCTGATGCGGCAGTTTGACCCAGCTCTTGCGGTCTATCGGAATCGGCAGCCTCAAACGGCCGAAATCAACTCTTGATGACGTTCGTGCAGGCTTTAAGCACGCCCGCGACATCGGCCAGATTCGACGGGATGATCATCGTGTTGTTGGTTTTGGCGAGATTGCCGAACTCTTTGAGATACTGCTGAGCGAGCTGCATGTTGACCGATTCGATTCCGCCTTTGCCGTTCAGCGCCTCGGCGACCTTCGTGATTCCGGCGGCCTGGGCCTCGGCGACGAGCAGAATCTCCTGCGCCTTGCCTTCGGCCTCGTTGATGCGGCGCGCCCGCTCGCCTTCGGAAAGCGCGATCGCCTCCTGACGCTCGCCCTCGGCGCGGTTGATCTTGGACTGGCGCTCGCCTTCGGACTCGGCGATCATCGCGCGCTTTTCACGCTCGGCGCGCATCTGCTTCTCCATCGCGTCGCGGATCGACTGCGGCGGAGTGATGTTCTTGATCTCGTAGCGCGTGACTTTGATACCCCACGGATCGGACGCCTTGTCGACCGCCGCGACCACGGCGGCGTTGATGTTGGTGCGCTCCTCGAAACTGCGGTCAAGATCGAGCTTGCCCATTTCCGAACGCATCGTCGTCTGCGCGAGCTGCGTCGTCGCGAAAAGATAGTTGCCGATGCCGTAGCTCGCCTTCGCCGGGTCCATCACCTGCATATAGAGGATGCCGTCGACGTCGACGGCGATGTTGTCCTTGGTGATGCACTGCTGCGGAGGAACGTCGATCGCCTGCTCCTTGAGCGTGTGACGGTAGGCGATCCGGTCGAGAAACGGGATAAGCACATGGAAGCCGGCTTCCAGCGTGCAGCGGTATTTGCCGAGACGTTCGATGATGAACGCCGTCTTCTGCGGCACTATAACCGCGCCTTTAACGATTACGGTAAGTACAAAAAGCGCGACGAGAATAAGAAATATCAGCATTGGAATTCTCCTTTACTTGAGCGGCGCACAGTTAAC
>JAEIGA010008350.1_pt1 | contig 15688 bp, 15 predicted proteins | sample 9270691 | NCBI WGS metagenome assembly JAEIGA01 (sample SAMN17057246, study PRJNA624740) | gut metagenome | biome: biome; isolation source: fecal sample | host: Bos grunniens | place: China: Xizang | collected 2019
AAGAACGACCTCAAAAACTACCCTCGCACTCCCGAGGCTGATTGCGCAATTCTTGAGGCTGCAGGTGCCGACATCGTATTTATGCCTACGGTTGAGGACATCTACCCCGAGCCCGACACTCGTCAGTTCGACTTCGGCTTGGTCGACAAGGTTATGGAGGGTGCTACACGTCCCGGTCACTTCAATGGTGTAGCTCAGGTGGTAAGCCGCCTCTTTGCGCTTGTAAACCCTGCACGCGCATACTTCGGTGAGAAGGACTTCCAGCAGATTGCCGTAATCAAGGCAATGGTGGAGCAGCTCGCTATCGACATTGAGATCGTTGAGTGTGCTATCGTTCGTGGCGAGGATGGTCTTGCCCTCTCATCACGCAACGAGCTTCTCACTCCCGAACACCGTGCTGCAGCGCCCCACATCTACGCTACCATCAGCCAGTGTGCTGCTAAGATGGAATCTATGAGTCCCGCAGAGCTTACTGAGTGGGTAGTTGCCACTATCGACTCTAACCCATTGCTTAAGACCATCTACTTTGAGGCTGTGGATGCACGCACAATGCAGCGTGTTGAGAAGTGGAGCGACTCTGAGCGTATTCAGGGTTGTTGCGCAGTACAGGCGGGCAACATTCGTCTTATCGACAACATCCGCATTAAGTAAACAAGCTAATCGACCCAAACTATGTTTATAGAGAGAATGAAATCGAAGATTCACCGTGTGCGTGTCACAGAGTCGAATCTCAACTATGTAGGTAGCATCACTATCGATGAGGATCTCATGGATGCAGCGGGTCTCATCGAGGGCGAGAAGGTGCAGATTGTGAATAACAACAACGGCGAGCGCATCGAGACATACGTCATCAAAGGTGAGCGCGGCAGCGGTTGCATCTGCCTCAATGGTGCTGCAGCACGCAAGACAGCTGTTGGCGACATCGTAATCATCATGGGTTACGGCTTTATGGACTTCGAGGAGGCAAAGACCTTCCAGCCCAAGGTTGTATTCCCCGACGAGCGCACCAACCGCCTCCTATAATTAATATATAGTACAAAAGCAAAGGCTGTCTTCATTCGAGGACAGCCTTTGTTTTATAATTTGGCGAAATACAAAATTTTACGTAACTTTGTTACAACTAAAAACCACTAAACACAAACTTATATGAACAAGGTTAAATCAGTCATCCGCATTAGCATTGCCTCAGTTATAGCGATTGTGGCAATCTCATTCACCTCATGCCAGACAGTTGCATCAAGCGCTATCGAATTATCTATCGAGCAAGCTAACAAAGAGTGCCCCATGTATATCGACGAAGATATCACATGCGACAGGATCTACTCGAAGGGTAACAACGTCATCTACGAATACTCTACAACCTATGATATAATTGAGGGACTTCAGATAGTTGGTTATGACTATTGCAAGATGGCTCACTACGACGAGTTGGCAGCGTCTAAACTTTATGATTCCGACATTGAAACCATGATTGACCTCTGCATCGAAGCACAATACAACATGGTCTACAAATATAACGACGAGTATGGTAACAGCTTCGTTGTAACCATCACTCATCAAGACCTAGCATCAATGTAACATAAGAGAGGGCATCCATAACGGGTACCCTCTTCTTATTTATATAAATAGGTCTATAACTACTCGGTCGTATCGCTGGAGCAGCTCATCTACCCTACACATCATCTTACGCGAGAGCACGGGACAACCAAAGCTACCCACAGTAGCAAATGGCCAAATGGGATATGACGTAGTATGTTCCCAACCATGCAGCACCACACAGCGAGGACGGAGGTTTGAGTTCGCAGCATCGAGGCCGTCGAGGCGATAAGCAACCCCATAGCGACCCTCATAGCGCTCGGCAACAAGTGCGCGACCAAGCGACGAGAGGTGCGAGCCATCTTCATTTGAGATACGGGCATATGCCGACCTCACGTGCGATTTCTGTGCTCCGCTACCGTGGCTGACGGGACATATGAATATTGGTACATTTCGTTCCATATCCCACGCGACAAACCTACGCCTACCCGAGTGGCGCGACAGGTCAACAAAGAGGGCAACTTTGGTATTGTACCCCTCCTTGCGACAGAACTCCCTAAGCTCTTCGGCACGCTCAGCTACCCTACTTACCAAACTCATTCTTCAGCTCTTCAACAAGTTGAGGGAGGCCCACTGCGCCACGCTCCTTGATGTGTGTAAGCGGATTCTTAATAAGGTTAGTGTTTGGCATACCTGGGTCAACCAAATAGATTGGCACATGCTTATCGCGCACATAGTAGACAAGCATCGCTGCGGGATATACCGCCAACGATGTACCCACAACAACAAGAATATCTGCGTGCTCAACAATCTTGCATGCCGCATCAAACATAGGCACACTCTCGCCAAAGAATACGATATGTGGGCGCAATAACGCACCATCCTCGCCACGCGCATCAAGGTCTTGTTCCCAGCCTTCGTTGATGTCGTAGATAAGGTCGGGATTTTGCTCCGAGCGCAACTTCATAAGCTCGCCATGGAGGTGCAACACGCGCGTAGAGCCAGCCTGCTCGTGCAGATTGTCAACATTCTGTGTCACAACAGTAACATCTGCCCACTCCTCCAACGAGGCAATTGCGCGATGGCCATCGTTGGGTTCTTTCGAGAGTGACTCACGACGGCGCATATTATAAAACTCTATGACCTTTGCGCGATTATTCTTGAGCGCCTCAGGGGTACAGACCTCCTCTATTTTATAATTCGCCCAAAGGCCATCTGCATCGCGAAATGTTGCAATGCCACTGTCGGCACTAACGCCCGCACCTGTGAAAACCACGATATTCTTTCTTGCCATAACTAATAAATTTTATACAAAATTAAGAATTTTTCTCTATTCATATCCACCAAAGTAGAACAATTTTTGAAGACGACTTTGCAGATACAGTGCAAAATGCTACCTTTGCGCTAAATACAAGTTTGAAAATGAAAAAGCTACTTAAAAACCTTGGTATCTGGATTATCATTGCAATGATAGTCGGTATCGTTGTGGGTATCTTCATGGGTGAGGATGCCTCAATCTTCAAGCCCCTTGGCGACTTCTTCATTCAGTTGATTAAGATGTTGGTTGTACCCCTCGTCTTTGTATCTATCGTTAGCGGTGCCGCAGCACTCGGCGAGACAAAGTCGGCAGGTTTGGTCGGAGGACTCAGTATCGGTTATATGATGGTTACGACAATCATCTCTATCTGCGTGGCGTTGGTACTTGGCGTAATCTTCGAGCCAGGCTCACATGTTGAGGCCGATGGCATGACAGCCATTGCCGTTGCAAGCGCAACTGCTGGCGAGAGCGCAGCACCAGCAACTGCGGGCTTCTGGGAGACCGTAATCGGCATGATTCCCGCAAACCCCATCGAGGCACTCTCAACAGGTAACATCCTGCAGATTATCATCTTCGGTCTCTTCCTCGGCTTCGGCATCTCGGCACTCGCAGCAGAGAAGCGTCGTATGATGACAAATGGTCTTAACACCATCCTCGAGGCACTCATCTGGTGCATCGGCAAGGTGATGTACGTGGCACCATTCGGCGTATTCGGTCTTATCGCAGATGCAACGGGTACATTTGGTTTCGATATCCTTATGCAGGTAGCAAACGTATTGTGGCTCGACCTTATCGCCGTGGCAATCATCGGTTTGGGTCTCTACCCATTGACCGTGGCACTCTTCTCACGCGTATCGCTCAAGAGTTACTTCCGCGAGATGATCAAACCCCAAATCGTGTCGTTCTCTACAGCTTCATCACTCGCTACGCTTCCCGTAAACATGGAGGCTTGTGACAAAATGGGTATATCGAAGCAGACGTCTGGCTTTGTTCTCCCATTGGGTGCTACAATCAACATGTCGGGTAATGCTATCTACTACGCACTTCTTGCTACATTCTTCGCGCAACTATACGGCATCGACCTTGGCATGACGGAGTATGTATCAATCACCATTGTCTGCGCACTCGGTGCTATCGGTCAGGCAGGTGTTCCTGGTCCCACGCTCCTTGCAGCTGCGGTGCTTGTAGCAGCGGGTATTCCTTTGGAGGGTCTCCCATTGTTCTACGCCCTCGACCGTATCTTCGACATGATACGCACAACGCTCAACATCACTGGCGACACCGCTTGTGCAGCTGTTGTAGATCGTTTCGTTAAGAGATAAATTATATGGTATGGTGTTTGTTCATAGGCTGAGGTATAAACCTTTAGCCTATGAAACGGACACTTATCATCACAATCGGCGTCATAGCACTTCTGGTCTTGGGATTCACCATTTCGGGAGAGGCGCAAGAGACGCAATCAAACAAAGAGACTCGTCAAGCACAACACGAAGCACGACAACAGCAACGCACCCAGCGCTTGGCAGAGTATCGCGAGCATCTTGACTCGACAATCCTTTCGCACAACTATCGCTTCGTGCCCGAGACGATGCAACAGTTACCTGCGGGCATGATGCGCAACCTACAAAATCCCTGCTACGAAATTATCGTATGGAGCGAGGCTGTAGATGTCTGCATCCCCTTCCTCAAGGGTTACACACCACCCTATTACCCTGTGGTATTTAACTATGTACTATCGAGCGTTCAGGGTTACACCGTAGAGCAGGCCGACTATGGTTGGCACGTAACATTCCAAAGTACGATGTTTACGGCGACGACATTCACCTTCTCATTCGAGATATACTCGCACTACGGAGGTGCAACGCTGACAATATCTTCGTCCTTCTACAACAGTGTGCAATATACTGGAAACATCTTCGGAATATAGACCGACATATAACAACAAAAAGAGCCGACTGAAAAATCGGCTCTTTTCTTTTTGTATATCTACGTATTTTACTCCTTCACACAACGCACGGGCATTGCATTGGCACGCTGCATAGAGCGACTGGTCTCAATGCCATTCCAAGTACGGGTATTGGTATTGAGATTGAAATAGAGAGCCTTAGCCTTATTTCCATCCACCGAAGCTGTCCAATAGTAGCCTGACCAGGGCACAGGACACTCATCGTTGACATTCATATTGTCGAGGCGACCGTCGAGATAGTTGCGGCGACCTGCAGCCGAGAAGAAGTACTTCTCACCCGAAGTGGTATCCTCCAACCACCAACCATACATCTTCTGAGCCTCCTCCCACATCATAGCGTCGTCAGCAGCAGAGATAGTAAGCGACTCGAAGACCTTGCTATCGGCAACATGCCAACCAGCAGGACATGGGTCGTTATTGGTCTTTGCCTCAGCACTCCACAATGCGTCATCGTGGCTATCGTAGAGCCAATCATAGTCGTTATCGGGGTTACCGATGACAACATACTGTGGGTGGATATTTGTCCACTCGGTGCTACCACCCTCGCTTGACTCAACATAACCTACACTAATCTCATAGTCGTTATAGTCGTAGAGGACATCGTCTGCGTTAAGACTAAAGTTCCAATTCTTAGGACCAGCGAGTGGTTCCTTGCGACCCCACTGATAGTAGAGACCATATGAGCGACCAATAGCATCTGTATCGCTCTTACCCTCGTTGTTTGTATCGGCACCGAGGTTCTGGTTCATCATAGTAACACCACCAAGAGTAATTGTATTGTCGAAAGGATTGGTGTTTGTAACCCAGATATGCCATGTCCAGATAAGATTGCCATCAGCATCGTATGCACCGACAATGGCATTGCCAGGTATGAGCGTATCGAGTTCATTACCATTGTCATCCGTGTCGGGTGCAATGTAGAACGTTGCGAAGCCATCACGCATATCGAGATATCTGATAAGACTCTCTGTGGTCTGATACAACAACCTCACATTTGCTGTAGGGAGCACCATAGAGCCATTGCCAGCACGTGTGGGATCGAACTTATAGCGCACCTTAGGTTCGTATGCCACATAGCAGTTTGCGGGAGCTGCGGTATAGTCCACCTCCTTGGGCACGATAGCAAGAAACACATCTACGCTCTTCGTATTACCCGTGGGCGTATAACCCTTAAGCGAGAGTGTGCCGCTCTCCACCTCCTCATTATCGAACGACTCGGGAGCCTTGACAGTGATAGTCGAGGTGTACATATCGATATTTACTACCTCCCAGCCATTAGGCACTGTGGTTGGCGTAAGCGATGTGATATTGTGGCTATCAAAGGTCGTTGAACCCACATCGCCAGGCATAGCAACAATGATGCTGCGCGAGGGGACCTCAAGCGCCTTCTTCTCACCCTGGCTACACGATGTCACAATGCCAGCCATGACGAGAATCGCAACAATGCAAATATGAAATCTATTCATACGTCTCTTTATACTTTTATTCATTTAATTCAATCTCAACAATCTCTATTGGGTCTGCGGTGCTCTCACCGAGGAGCGACACAAGAATCTCGACCTCATCGCGGCTATCGAAGGTGCCGATCATGAAACCATCTGCCTCCTTAGAGATGCTCTGACGTGGAGCCTCGGAAGCGATAATCGCACGAATGTCGTCAGTGAGTGACGCTGTCGAAATCTTAATCATATATCGTGTACCCGATACAGGTATTACAACACTGCCATCATTATCACGCTCCGCAGTGGTGACATTCACCATAGAGCCATTCTGCCAACGGCAAATCTCGGGCGACTTGAAACCCTTCTCCTTGAGGAAGAGCTGAGCATCGTCAGCCTCGCGACGTGTAGCATAGCCACCAGCATAGTAGACATAGTTACCCTCGGCATTGCGAGTGATGTAGAGAGGCTGTGCACCCTTGAAGAGTGTCATAGGCTGCTTATTGCGGAACTCACCCAACAAGATGCGGTAGATGGTACCACGCTCGTAGATCTTAAGTTCGGGGATGGGGTTTGTATCCTTATAGAAATTTGTACGGCCAATGGTAATGGGTTGGAAGTCAATAAAGAGACGACGCTCCAAGTTCAATGGCTCGAGGCGATACTCCACCTCGCGAGGCTCACGCTGTAGTGTAGCGATAGAGTCTGCAGCATCGTTGAGTTCCATAGTACGTGCGAACTCATACTCGAAGTTACGCAACGTAGGACGACCAAGAGCGTAGTGCATCAAGGCATCGGTAGCATAGTAGCCCTCCTCACGAGAGCACTCACGACGCATATCCGCAAACTCCGCAGATGACTTATCGAGCAAGTCGTAGTGGCGATCACGCTCAAGGAGGTAGCCATATGCGTAGTACTTAGTATCGAGGATGTGGTTCCAGCGGTTCTCAATCTCTGCAGCCTTAGCCTCGGCATCGTTCTTTAGCGACTTAAACTCAGCAAACAACTCCTCTGCCTCCGCCTCATTATCTACCGTGCGGTAGTTCTCAGCCACGCTACACATACGGTCATATGTAGCCCTATACTCCTCCACGAGGTCATCCATTGCAGCATCCTCACCATGTGCCTGGCACAACTCAGCATAGTCCTCGGCATAGAGGACATCCTTGATGCAGTGGTTGTCAATAAGGTTACGATAGAGAGGTAACTCAACAGGCTCCTCTACAACCTTCTCCTCAATAATATCCTCTTCGATTGGAGCGTTCATCTGCGCAAGCACCCACTCCTGCTCCAACTCATTGATGCGGGCGATGATATCACCACGCATCGTGCGAATATCGAAGATCTGCTGCTCGAGATCCAAGATGCGATCGCTAAATGCACTAAACTCCTCGGGTGTAGGCGTTAAACCCTCGTTGCTGAGACTATCGGCATAGGTTCTAAACTGGGCACGTATCTCGGCCATAACCAATGAGACCGAATCCTCCTTGGCAACCAACACCCTATCACGCTCCTGCAACTCCACATACTCGGGGTTTACATTTAGCTCATCGATGGGGTCGAATGCCGTAGTTATTGCCACCGCAGAGAGTGTGGTGGTAACCAATAGTGCAGCTATGTATAAGACTCTCTTCATATCTCTATTTTATATCAAACGTAGTCTCTATCTCCATGAACGGATAAAGAGCAACTGAATAAATCCAAAAATCTCCAAACGGCCAATAAGCATCAGCATCGTAGAGTTAAACTTCAACACTGCGGGCAGGTGGGAAAAGTTATCCATTGAGCCTACCTCGCCAAAGCCTGGACCAACATTACTAACACACGATATAGAGGCCGTGAGTGATGTAACGACGTCGAGACCAAATATCGTATATATAATCGTACCAAGCAATACGGTCATGATGTATGCCACAATAAATGTCATAACAAGGCTCTGAACACCTTCATCCTGAACCACGCCGTCAACCTTCGTGCGTATCACAGCATTGGGGTGAAGCTGTACCTTCATGCGGTTGCGGATAATCTTCGACGCGATGAGCATGCGGTCGACCTTCATACCTCCCGAAGTTGAGCCCGCACAACCACACACCACAGACGATAATATTAGCAACATTATGGCCAACGGAGTCCATGTGTTGGTATCTGCCGTAGCAAAGCCAGATGTGGTAGTCACGCTGACAACCTGGAATACAGAGTGACGCATCGACTCACCCCAGCTATCGTAGATACCCTCAGCCAAGAGGCTAAACGATATCGCAAGCGATATTATAGCCATCATGCCTATAAATGTGCGAACGACCTCGGAGCGGAAAATATTGTTTCGTTTACCCGTCATCGAGGCATATAGTATACCGAAATGTATTGCCGAGAGTGTCATCGCAACAATGAGGATGCCCTCGATAAGTGGGCTATCCCAGAAACCTACAGAGAGGTTCTTGGTGCTAAAGCCACACGTTGCACATGCCGACATCGCCTGCGTAGCAGCGTCGAACCATGTCATACCCGCAAATTTCAAGGCCAACGTAGTGAAGATTGTGAGGCCAACGTAGACCATGGTAAGGATGCGGATGATAACTCGCGAGCGGTAGTGGAAGTTGTCCTTGGCAATAGTGGACATCTCCACATTTGACAACATATGGCGGCTGCGACCCATCGAGGGAAGGATGACCAAGGCGAACATAACAACGCCAACACCACCAATCCATGCCGAAGCGGAACGCCAGAAGAGCATACCTCGTGGCAAGAACTCAATATCGTTAAGAATGGATGAGCCCGTGGTTGTAAAACCCGACACACTCTCGAACCATGCGTTGATGGCCGTAAACTCACCACCCCAGATAAGGTATGGGAAGGTGCCTACGATACATGCCACAAGCCATGAGCCCACGACAATAGCGTAACCCTCCTTAATCTTGATATCGCCAGCCTTCTCGGCAAAAATAAGCGGGAAGAAGCCCAACAGCGACGTGAGGAACGACGACAGGAGCAAGGGATAGAATGCCGAATCGTAGTCGTTGACCATCGAGACGATAGCCGACAACAGCATGAATGCCGCAATGAACTGCAGCACCATACCGATGTAACGTATAACGACATGTATTCGCATAACTACCCGATACTATGAATATTACTTTGTAAACTTTGTTATGAGTTGCGCTATGCGGTCACGCAACGAGACAATCTCATCTCTACAAGCAATCTCATCATCGAAGGGCTTTTTGTAGGTGAGGTAATCTCCAAGACTGCGGTTGATGCGCAAAACGGGGCGCACGTAGTAGTGGTGCACAAAGAAGTAGAACATGATGACTATAACCACCATCACCACCAACGATATGAACACGGGCGTAACAGCGCGGCGTGCCGAATGACTAAGGTTGTTAACCTCGGGACCGAGAGTATTGTGGGTACCTGTCATGTAGACGGTAATCTGGTGAGCAGTCTTCTCGTACTCGGGCTGATAATGCTCAACATACCACTCGTGCGTTGTGGGAACAATGATTGTAGAGTCGATCGCACGGTTATCCTCGGCAATGACCATTAGGCGATGAACATCACCGCTGATATATGAGCGGGCAAGCTCGTTCACACGGTTTGCCTGCATAACCAAACTATCGGCAGCGTCGGGGGTCTCCGTCTTCTGCATTCGGCGCTGTGCGAGAGTTGTAGATCGCGACAAGTGCGCTATAGACTCCTCGCAACGCGAGCTGTGGTGTTTGATATCCTCAAACTTACCACTTGTGACAGCGAGGGTTATCATAGCATCGTTCTGCTCATTGAGAGCAGTGAGCATGCTACCAGCAAGCTCAACATTCTCCTGACTAGCACGAAGGATATCCTCCGTATCCTTACTTACACGCTCAAGCTCAAAGAGCGACATTGCTCCTGAAAAGAAAAGCAGGAGCAACAAACTCATGAACGCAACCCTCATACGACGGGTTATAGTTCTGATGCTGAATATTTTTTCGAGTAGTTTGATCACAGTGCTACAAATTTGCCGTAATAATAACCTGACAAAAGTAATACTTTTGTGTCAATTTTCCAAAAATTACTTAATCAATGTAGCACACACGTCGCCATTTGCATCAATGCTATCGAGACTTACACGGCAAATATTGTTCACAGCCTGCTCATCGAAAGGTGCAGACACACGTAGATAATTGTCTGTGTATCCATACATTATGCCATCGTGATTTGTACTCTCAAACAGCACTTCACGCTCGGTGCCGATAAATCGCTCCGCAAAGGCACGATTTAACTTTGACGAGAGCTCCTCGAGGCGCGAAACACGCTCCGTTGAGATACGCGACTGCACCTTGCCGGGCATATCCACCGCTGGGGTACCTGGGCGCTCCGAGAATGGGAAGATGTGCAAAAAGGATGCACCAACCTCCTCCAAAAGACGATATGTCTCCATAAATTCCTCCTCGCCCTCACCAGGGAAACCGACGATGACATCGACACCAAGGAACGAATCGGGCATGAGCTCACGAATCTTTGCAATGCGCTCACGATAGCGCTCTGCAGTATAGCGACGACGCATTAAACCGAGGATACGTGTTGAACCACTCTGCAAGGGGATATGAAAGTGAGGAACAAATTTAGGTGACTGGGCACAAAACTCTATAATCTCGTCAGTTATGAGATTTGGCTCAATGCTCGAAATACGATAGCGCTCGATGCCATCTACCCTATCCAACTCGCGTAACAAATCGATGAAACGCTCACCCGTAGTGCGACCGAAATCACCCGTGTTGATACCCGTAATCACAATCTCCTTCTGGCCCGCTGCAGCGATCTCATGAGCCTCGGCAACAATATCTGCGATGGGGATATTTCGACTTGAACCACGAGCATAGTGAATAGTGCAGTAGGCACACTTATAATCACAACCATCCTGCACCTTCAAAAACGAACGTGTGCGATCGCCCGAAGAGTAGGCCGCAAAGAAGCGAGTGAGGTTCTCGACAGAGCAGCTGTAGACCTCTGCTTTACCCCTCTCCTTAAGCTCAACCACTCGTTTATATAAATCGCCTTTATCATTGTTACTCAAAACAATATCAACACCCTCTATAGCAGCAATAGCCTCGGGCTTAAGCTGTGCATAACAACCCGTAACTGCGATGATTGCATTGGGGTTGCGACGGTGTATTTTGCGGATGATATTACGACACTTCTTATCGGCATGTTCCGTAACCGAGCAGCTGTTAATCACCGCCACATCGGTAGGCTCCGATGGCTCAACACGCTTGTATCCGCCACGCTCAAACTCGCGAGCCAAGGTAGATGACTCCGAAAAGTTGAGCTTACAGCCCAAAGTGTGAAAACTTACCCTCTTCTCCTGCATAAAAAATCATTTTACAATTTCATTGTAACCCTCATTTGAGCCACTTTCATTGTGCGAAGTTACAAAAAGTTAAGATAAAGTGAAAAAAGATTTCGTTGTTACGCAAAAAAATAGTACATTTGCGGGATTATTATTAAAAGATAGGATGAGTGTATTCGAGGCCATAGCAACGTATGAGCATCTTGCCGATGCCTTTATAGCATGTCTGCTCTCTGCCATAACATGTGGCATTGTGGGTAGTTATGTCGTGGCACGCCGCATGGTATTCCTTAGCGGAGGTATCACTCACGCCTCGTTTGGCGGTCTCGGTCTTGCACTATATGCCGGTTTCAACCCTCTCTTGGGAGCACTTGCATTTGCCTCGGTAGCCTCGGTAGGCGTTGAGTTCGCATCGCGCCGTGGTCACATAAGAGAGGACTCGGCCATAGGCATCATTTGGTCGATAGGCATGGCCTTAGGTGCGCTATTCATGTCGCTAACACCAGGCTACGCGGCAGAACTCCCCAGCTACCTCTTCGGAAGCATATCGCTTGTAGATGGCGGAGATATTAAGTGGCTTGTAACACTCATGGTGGTTGTCGTAGCGGGCGCACTACTCTTGGGTCGTAGGATAATGTACATAACATTCGACGAGGAGTATGCACGTAGTCAGGGACTACCCGTGGCACTCATATCATACATGATGGCGGTGATAGTGGCAATAACCATAGTGCTGTCAATCAAGGTTATGGGCATCGTGCTACTGATGTCGCTGGTGACCATACCGACAGTTACGGCGAACACCCTAACGAAGGATTTCCGCCACATCACCCTACTCGCCGTGGCGATTGCCTTGGTGTGCAACATGGCGGGATTCATCATGAGCTTCGAGATAGAACTACCAAATGGAGGAGGTCTCCCAACGGGTAGCTGTATAATATTCCTACTCTCAATAACGTTACTCGCAGCAAAGCTCTTCGACATGATACGTCGCAGAGTGCAAAAGAGAGCGACACGAGTGTAGGCCTTGGAAATTTGATATATGAAGAACAGTAATAGTACCATACTATCGCTTTTGGCGTTACCACTGCTCGGATGGTTTACGCACCTCGCCGCAGCAAAACTCTACGACCTCATCGACTGGTCGTGGGGAGTGATTACCATCCCCCTATGGATTGCAATCGTGCTCATCATCGTCTCGATGTTGATGGTACGCGTACACCGCCTCGTGATCAAGGCCTATATGGGACCCTTGGCTGCGACCTTCTTCATCGTGCTCTTTATCCTGATGATGAACTTCGTGTGGCGATATATCGACGAGCTCACGGGCAAAGGTCTCGACTTCTTTACCATAGCCGAGCTTGTCGTCTGCGCGACGGCAAACATGGTGCCTCTGGGTCTACCTCTGGCGTTGCTGCTCTCATCCATCATGGCACTCGGCAACCTTGGCGAGCACTACGAACTTCTTGCGATGAAGTCCTCGGGTATGTCCATTATGCGCATCCTGCAACCACTTATTATCATCGTAGGCCTTATCTCTGTGTTTAGTTTCTACCTCACGAACAACATCGTACCCGCAGCAAACAAGCGCATGTACGACATCCTGTTCGACATACGCGAGCAGCGACAAGAGCTTCAGTTCCAGGATGGCATGTTCTTCAACGGCCTCCCCGACATGAGCATCCGCGTAACACATCAGGAACCCGACACAAAGGAGCTTCACGACGTCCTTATCTTCGATACGCGCGATAAGAATGGCGACATGACAACCACCGTAGCCGAGTCGGGACATATACGCATGTCGGACGATAAGGGCTACCTCTACGTGACGCTGCACAACGGACGCACTTATGAGCATACACGCAATAGCCAGTGGTACGACAAGAATAGCATACGCATACACGAGTTCACACGCCAGGATGCCACAATCCCCATCGACAAGGTGGCGACACCCGATGGCGATATGTCGCGCGAGTTCTCGGAGTCTAACACACGTAATATGAGCGGTTTGGAGGAGTTGATGGACTCGTTGAAGGTGGAGATTGAGCACTACAACGTCGCAAGCCTCACGCCCGCAGTGAAGCGACAGATATTTGTGCGCGACACAACCATCTTCCCCGACGACAGCCTCCACATCGACCGCACGGCGTTCAAACCTATAAACTTCTACGACTCGATTGGAAACCTCTCTATCCGTCAGCGTGCGAAGGTATACCAGGCGGCATATAATCAGGCTCGCTCGGCACAGGGCTCTTACTCCTTCGACGAACAGTCGTCAAAGATTCCGCTTACGCAGTACTACCGTTCGCTAAACGAGTGGCACCGCAAGCTAACATTGCCCGTATCTATCCTTATCTTCTTTATGATTGGTGCACCCCTTGGTGCTATCATCCGTAAGGGTGGTCTCGGTCTACCTGCCGTTATCTCGGTCATCTTCTTCGTTATCTTCTACGTCATTAGTATCTGGGGCGAGAAGATGGCAAAAGAGGGTACGTGGGATGCACTCTACGGCATGTGGCTGCCGATACCGATATTTATGCTTGTGGCGATATACCTTACTATTAAGGCTAAGAACGACTCGTCGTTGCTCGACACCGACTGGTATGACGTGCGCATACGTCGCATGGCAAAGCGCATAAGTAAGTTCTTTAAGAGATTTAAGAAGAACAAAAAATAAGTAATAAAACGATACAAGATATGGATGCAAAGAGTTTAAGAATTGTTTTCATGGGTACGCCCGAGTTCGCCTCTACCTCGCTTAAGCGCTTGGTGGCGGAGGGCTACAACATTGTCGCTGTCGTAACAACACCCGACAAACCCGCAGGCCGCGGACAAAAGGTGCACGAGAGCGATGTTAAGTGCACAGCACGCGAGTTGGGTCTCCCCATACTCCAGCCCGAGAAGTTGCGCGATGAGGCATTCCTCGCAGCACTCAAGGAGCTAAACCCAGACCTCGGCATCGTAATCGCTTTCCGCATGTTGCCCGAGGTTGTATGGGCAATGCCACGCCTCGGAACATTCAACCTCCACGCCTCGCTACTTCCACAGTATCGCGGTGCTGCGCCCATCAACTGGGCCATCATCAATGGCGAGAAGGAGACGGGCGTAACAACCTTCTTGCTCAACCACGAGATTGATAAGGGTGCTATCATCGAGCAGGAGCGCACCGAAATTCTCCCCGAGGATAACATCGGCACACTCTACGACCGCCTTATGGAGATAGGTTCACACCTCGTAACACGCACCGTAGATAAGCTTGCCGAGGGCAACTACACCACCATCGAGCAGATGCACATCGACGAGGCAACACTCAAGCCTGCACCCAAGATTTTTAAGGAGGATGGTCGCATAGATTGGCGCCGAAGGGCTGAGCAAATACACAACCTCGTGCGTGGTCTCTCGCCCTACCCTGCTGCGTGGACACCTATATATAAAGATGGCGCGGAGTGTGGCTCGGCAAAGATATTCACCACACGCTTCGAGCTTTGCTACCATAGCACAATACCTGGCACGCTGAAAACCGATGGCCGCACATACCTCGCCGTGGCTGCGGCAGATGGTTGGGTGTATATCGAGGAGATGCAGATGGCGGGCAAGCGCCGCATGGCAATAAAAGATGTATTGCTCGGTTGGCGACTATCGAACGAGGTATTCCAGAAGTAATTTGCAATTTTAGAGATAATAGACTAAAGAGACTGAAGAGCATTTCAGTCTCTTTTTTCGCTTTCCGCTTTATACTGTATGTTTATTGCAAAAGCCATTATCAACGACTCAAAATAGGCGCCCAAATTCACTACTCATAAAAATCACAAGTGAAAAAACTTGCATATTGCATAAAGTCATTGTTATTTGCTGATTATCTACTATATACAATAATGAAATATGCAAACACGGCACAAATTTCGACTAATTTCGTCCTTGTTGAAAGGGGCTTATTCGTATTATATATATAGGGCACTTTGTAAAATCATCATCCAAAACAGTGTGGATGGAGGTAGAAAAGTGTATAATGTTTAACCTATAAAATTCAACTATTATGAAGCAGTTTTCAGAGGACAAGGTCACAATCCGTATTCGTGTCAAGCGAGCAAGTGTAGAGTCTA
>JAEIGA010008351.1_pt1 | contig 15687 bp, 11 predicted proteins | sample 9270691 | NCBI WGS metagenome assembly JAEIGA01 (sample SAMN17057246, study PRJNA624740) | gut metagenome | biome: biome; isolation source: fecal sample | host: Bos grunniens | place: China: Xizang | collected 2019
ATGCGCCCGCGGTAATACACATTTCAGTTCCCGTCTTCGCGTCTCGCTGTACTCGCTTGCTACGCCGTGGCTGGCGCCTGCGGCTCACGCGAACGTTCGTTGTCACTCACGCGAACGCTTGGGGCTTACGCCCCTACACGCGAACGCGCGCTGTCGCTCGCGCGAACGTTCGGCCTAACGGCCTCACGCGAGGAGCACCTAACGGTGCTCCAACTTCCGATTTATCGTGCGCGAAAGGAGCCTCACTGCATCTATCCCCAAGCGGCATTCTCCCTATACTCAGCTCGATGTCGCAGAATAATCATAGGCATTCAGCACTTTGCGCTTGCGGAACGGCGTCAAAAAATGGTAGTATGTGCGCATGAACACAGTTCGTGCAATGATGATGTGCGCGGTGCTTGCAACAGGCGCCGCCTTCGGTCAGGGCGTGCTACCGTTCGATAACGGCGGTGGTAGCGGCGGTGGATTCGGGTTCGGATTCTCTGCCGGCCCCCAAAAACAGGAAAATTTCTACACCGTAACGGCAAAAGCCAGCGTCTCTACATACCAGGCCGGGCAAAGCTTCTATATTGCCCTCAACGGCAAGGTGGCTGATACCTACCATGCCTACTGGCGCAATCCGGGCTCCGTGGGTGAATCCGTAACGGCCACATTGAAAGCGCCGGAGGGCTTCAAGGTAGAGGGGCCGTATTTTGAGCCGCCGCACCGCGTGACCGGTGATTTCAGCACGGGTTATTGTTACGAGAAGCTCACCGTTGTGTGGAAAGTGACCCCCGAGGCAAACGCCCCGCAGGAAGCGGAGTTCACCGCAGAAAGCGCTGCCCAGACTTGTAACGACATGGGCTGCAACCCCGCCGAAACACAAACCGCTACGGTTAAGCTGAGCGCGGGCGACGGCGCTAAAGCAGCAGATTGGGAGAATGAAGAAAGCCGCGTAGAGGTGCTGGGCGAAACACCCGCAACCGTAACGGCCACCCAAACGACACAGGCGGTGGAGCTCACGATTAAGGGTGTGGACAACATTCAGAACGCTTATTTCTTCTCTGAGGACAACTGTATTTCCCCGATTGCAGAGCAAACGCTGCAGAAAACGGCGAACGGTTACACACTCACCCTGCCCCGTAACGACAACTCCGACCCCCTGCACCCCGCCATCAATGAGGCACTGGTGGGCAAGGAGCTGGCAGAGCTCAAGGGCATCCTCACCTTCGACGGCAAGTTCACCACGGTCACCGTGACCTTCGGAGAAGCTGCAGCCGCTGCTGCTGCCCCTGCGGACGCAAAGGCGGAGGACCCCAACATGCCGTACTACATTTACGGTGGGCTGCTGGGGCTGCTCGCCATCACGGCACTGCTTACCTTCACCAACATTGCCGGTGCTGCTAAGCCGTACATCCTCATTCCCTTCTACGCCGGTTCCGCCTACGTGCTTACCATGTACATGGATATGCCGATGGCAGCCGCTCCGATGGGGCTTTTCATCACCCTGACCTGCTATTTGGCCGGTTTCTGGGCACTTTGCCACTGGTGCAACCGCAGCTCCACCGTCAAGGGCTGGATTTTGGGTGCTCTGGGTGGTATTTTGCTCATCAGCTCCTTTGTTTACACCGCCCTGCCGCGTGAGGAGAAGAAGGTGTGGCAGGAGTGGAGCCCCGAGCTCATGGCTCAGACCCTCAAGGAGGGCAAGCCCGTTTACGTGGACTTTACCGCCACTTGGTGCGCCACCTGCCAGATGAACAAGAAGGTGGCCTACACGGAGGAGGTACTCAAGAAGTTTGAGGACTCCAAGGTCGTGCTCATGAAGGCCGACAAGACCAACCCGAACGAGGCCATCGACGCCGAGATGCGCCGTCTTGGCCGTACGCAGGTGCCCGTGAACGTGCTTTACGTGCCCACCGATGCCACCAAGGACACCCCTGAGCAGGTGCGCTACGCCATCACCACCGAGCTCTTCGGCCCGGATTACCTCTCTGAGTTCATTGACAAGACCATGAACGATGTAGCCATGGAGACTCCGCAGGAGGACATGGGCTTCTGGAAGGTGGTAGCCTTCCTCTTCATCGGTGGTTTCATCCTGAACTTCATGCCCTGCGTGTTCCCCGTCATCGGTCTGAAGGTGATGAGCTTTGTGGAGATGGGCGGTGGCAGCCGCGCGAAGGTGCTCTTCCACTCTTTGGCATTCGTGCTGGGTATTCTGCTCAGCTTCTTGGCGCTGGCCGTTGTGCTGATGCTCTGCTTCCCTGCCGGTGAGCGCAGCTGGGCTGTATGGATGCAGAACCCGTGGGTGGTATACGGCATTGTGCTGTTGCTGCTCGTGCTGGGGCTGAGCATGTTCGGCCTCTTCGAAATCGGCGTAGGAGCCACGGGTGCCGGCCAGTCCCTGCAGAACAAGGAGGGTATGCTGGGTTCCTTCTTCCAGGGTGTGTTCATCACCATCGTTGCCACCCCCTGTAGCGCTCCCTTCCTCGGCTCCGCCATGCCGCTCGCACTGGCTCTGCCGGATATGCAGATGGTGCTTGCCTTCTGCTTCATGGGCTTGGGCTTGGCATTCCCCTACATCTTGCTCGGCGCATTCCCGAAGCTCATTGCCTTCCTGCCCCGCCCCGGCGCATGGATGGAGTCCCTCAAGAAGGCGCTTTCCTTCCTGCTCTTCGGCGCTGCGGCTTGGATTCTTTCCGTATACCTTGCCATGTACACCGGCACCCCGCTGCTGTACTGCTTCTTCGGTCTGATCCTGATTTGCTACGCCTGCTGGATTTACGGTAAGTGGTGCCCCATGTACATGAGCACGACGACTCGCGTACTCGGTCTACTGGCTGCCCTCATCACGCTTGCAGGCGGCGCAGTGCTCACCATCCCCGCGTTCGGTGAAGACACCCCTGCTGCACAAGCTGCCACCAAAGCTCAGGCGGAGGCTCCCGTAGCCACCCCTGCCAAGGCGGAAGAAACTCCCGCAGCAGTTGAAGAAGCGGCTGATGATGAGGAAGACGCCGACGAGGAGGAGGCTACCGAAGAAGAGGCTACTGACGAGGAAGAAGTAGCCGACGAGGAGACCACCACGGAGGAACCCACCACCACGGAGGAACCCACCACCACGGAGGAACCCACCACCACGGAGGAGCCCGCCACCACGGAGGATACCACCACCACCGAGGAGCCCACCACCACCGAGGAGCCCGCCACCACGGAGGAGCCTGCCACCACGGAGGAGCCTGCCACCACTGAGGAGACCACCACTGAGGAGACCACCACAGAGGAGACCGCCACTGAGGAGCCCGCAACCACGGAGGAAACCACCACCACCGAGGAGCCCGCCACCACGGAGGAGACCACCACCACGGAGGAGACCACCACCGAGGAGACAGCCACCACCGAGGAGACATCCACCACCGAGGAGCCCGCCACCACGGAGGAAACCACCACCACCGAGGAGACCACCACCACGGAGGAGACCGCCACCACGGAGGAGACCGCCACCGAGGAGCCTGCCACGGAGGAGCCCACCACCACGGAGGAGCCCGCCACCGAGGAGCCCACCACGGAGGAGCCGACAACGGTCGAAGCCTGATTTCCCCGACAGATATCTATTTGCACCCGGTTTTGCCCCCGCAAAACCGGTTTTTTCATCCCCTCATTCCGCTAATTTGGGAGCGACTCGCCCGATCAATCGGAAGACAGCCCCCCCAAGAAACGGACTTTGTGCAAATCGACGCCTCAAATTTTAATATAAAAACAAAAAAAGTTTGACTTATTAAACAAAATAACGTAATATAGAGACATGAAGAGCAACATACTACTCACACTCAAGTTGGTGGGGCTGCTGATGCTTAGCCCCTTGGCTCAGGCACAGGAAGCACAGGAGGCTGCGGTATTCCCGTATCAGCCGGGTAGTTTGCTGCTACCCTTCGGCGGAGGACGAAATGTCCGTATGACCGAAGAAGAGCGCATTGCTCTATATGAACACGCCAAGAAACACGCCGAAGAGGTAAAAGTCCGAGTGACACAGGGTATGGCGGACTATCTGGAGCAACATCTGGCGCTCATTGCGGAATACAAAGCGGAGCTTGAAACTAAGCGCGGAATCCGAGAAAAAAAAGTCATAGCCGATAAAATACAAAAAGAGTATGAGGATGCAATTACATTACTGCGGCGGCGTGAGCAAGACGGAGCAGCAGCCCCCGGCGAAGCGGATGAATTGGAGTTAGAATGGCTTCTTTATTGCGCCCGAATGAGGTCTTGCAAGTACACAGTCGAATTAGGCTTAGGTCAATACGCTGTTCAAGCAAAAGATTGCGCCAAACGCGTGCTGGAGGAGCGCACGAAGCGTTATCAGAGCGGTTTAGCCTCTTACGATGGTGTACTGATTGCCCAAATAGTGTACAGCGAAATCATCCTCAATAGGGAGCTTAGGAAAAAAGAGCCCATAACGGATGCAGAAGTGAAAAAAGCGCAGGAAGCAGCACAACAATTGCGCGAGCTCACGGAAAAGCGGATACAAGAAGGGTTCGCAGCCCCGGATGTTGCTACCCGCGCCAACATCATCATCGGCACACTCATGCTGGAGTACCGCATTGCGCAGCTCATTCGCCATGACAAAAAAGAAGCCGGACGCCTCGCCGAAGAAATCCGCAAACAGCTGCAAGCTTTCATCAACGAGCTGGGTGACGCACCCGAGCACGCAGCATTGAAGAGCTATCTTGAAATCCTCCTGCGTAATTTCAAGAGGTATCACAGTTAAGCACCATCTTCCGATTTATCGAACGAGGCTATTTTCTATAACAGGCAAAAAGGAAAACATGCACGAGACGTGGAGGGCGCGTTCCGGCATTGACAGCGGGGAGGTGGTGTGCTAGGATGTTGAGCGATGGAGACACTCTACATTCTGGATGGTATGGCGCTGATGTACCGCGCCTTTTATGCGTTCATCAACGCACCGATGCGCACGGCCGCAGGATTGAATACATCTGCCATGTTCGGATTCACGAACACGGTGCTCTCACTGATTGAAAAAGCGCAACCTACACACATCGTAGCGTGTTTGGATCCCTCCGGTCCCACCTTCCGCCACGAGCGCTATGCGGAGTACAAAGCCAACCGCCAGGCAACCCCGCAGGAGCTGAAGGACTCCATCCCGTGGATTATCGAAATCCTCAACGCCATGCAAATTCCGGTGGTGCGAGTGCCGGGCTACGAGGCGGATGACCTCATCGGCACCTTCACCCGCTTGGCAGAGGAGCGCGGAGGCATGCATGCCTACATGGTTTCCTTGGATAAGGACTTGGGGCAGCTGCTTTCCCCCAACTGCTCCTTCCACAAGCCCGGCAAAAAAGGCAGCGATTTTGAGGTAGTGCATGAGGCGGCATTCTTGGAAGAATGGGGCATCAGCGAGCCACGACAAATCATTGACATACTGGCATTGATGGGTGACGCCAGCGACAATATTCCCGGGGTGCCGGGTGTGGGCGCGGTAACGGCGCGCAAGCTCATCACCCAGTTCGGCAGCGTGGAGAACATGCTCCTGCACACGGACCAAATCAAGGGCAAGATGCGTGAGAAAGTGGAGACGAACGCGGACAATGCCAAGTTATCGTACGAGCTGGCCACCATTCGCCGCGATGCGCCCCTGCCCATCGGCATAGCAGACTGCACTCGCGTGGGCTTCAACATCCCCGCGCTGCGTGAGCTCTTTGCCAAGCTGGAGTTCAAGGGTTTGGACAAACGCATAGGTGCCACCCCGGAGGCAGACCTCTTCACCCCTGCCCCCGCAGCGGGCGCAGAATCCACCGGCGGGGACCTCTTCCAACCGGACCTTTTCGCCACCCCGACCTTGCAGGACATCAACAGCACGGAGCACAGCTACAAGCTCATCCGCACCGAACAAGAGGTGGCAGAGCTGGCTGCAGCGCTGAAGGGTGCCTCCCGCTGGGCATTCGACACGGAAACAACGGGGCTAGACCCATTGCAGGATAAGCTGCTGGGCATCTCCTTCTGCATACGCGAGCATGAGGCATACTACATGCCCGTGGGTGAGGCGGGAGTACCGGCCGCCATCCGCGAAGTTTTTGCCGGAAGTGCGGAAAAAGTAGGGCTGAATGCCAAGTTCGACCTCCAGGTGTTGCGCACGGCAGGAGTAAGCGTGCAAGGACCGTTCTTTGACGTCATGCTGGCGCACAGTGCCCTGCACCCCGAGCTGCGCCACAACATGGATGACATGGCGGAAGCCCTGCTGAGCTACAAAACGGTGCGGCTTGAAGACATAGCGGGCAAAGACTACAACACGGCAGCCGTACCCGTGGAGCAAATGGCTGATTACGCTGCGGAGGATGCCGACATCACCCTGCAACTAACCAATGTACTCGCACCCAAGCTGGAAGAAGCCAAACAAACAGCCCTGATGCGCGACATTGAGTTCCCCCTCATGCCGGTACTGGCGGATATAGAGGCGGAAGGCATGCGCGTGGAGCCGGAGTTGCTGCACACGGCTTCCGCAGAGATCAGTGAGCAGATAGAGGCCGTGCGTCAGCGCATCGACAGCATCGTGGGGCGCCCCATCAACCTCAATTCCCCCAAGCAGCTGGGAGACCTGCTCTTCGGTGAGATGAAACTGCTCGAAAAGCCGAAAAAGACCCGCACGGGACAATACGTCACGGATGAAGAAACCCTGCGCAAATTGGCCCACAGCTTCCCGCTGGTGCAGGACATCCTCGAATACCGCGAACTCAGCAAGCTGAAAGGCACCTATCTGGATGCCCTGCCTCGCTACATTTCCCCGGTGGATGGTCGTATTCACTCCTCGCTGCAGCAAATGGTAACCGCCACCGGGCGCCTTGCCTCCCAGAACCCGAACTTGCAGAACATCCCCGTGCGTTCGGAGGCCGGCAAGCTCATCCGCAAGGCATTCATTGCCCGCAGTGAGGAATACAGCATCCTCTCCGCGGACTACTCACAGGTGGAGCTGCGACTCATGGCTGCACTCTCTGCGGATCCGTCCATGATTTCCGCCTTCGTGGAGGGGCGCGATATTCATGCGGAAACGGCGGCGCGCATCTACGGCGTAGCGCGCGAGGAAGTCACCTCCGCCATGCGCCGCGCAGCCAAGACGGTGAACTTCGGCATCATCTACGGCATATCCGCCTTCGGGCTGTCGCAGCGCTTGGATTGCCCGCGCGGTGAAGCTGCAGCACTGATTGACAGCTACTTCACCCAATTCCCCGGGGTGAAGCAGTGCATGGATAAGCTGGTGGAAGATGCCCGCAGCAAGGGCTATGCTGAAACACTGTGTGGGCGCCGCCGCTACCTGCCGGACCTGAACAGCAGCAACTTCAACCTACGCGCTGCGGCAGAGCGCACCGCCATCAACACCCCCATACAGGGCAGCGCGGCGGATATGATAAAAATCGCCATGGTGCGCGTGCACAAGCTCTTACAGGGGCGCCGCAGCCGCCTCATCATGCAGATACATGACGAATTGCTCATCGACCTGCACCGCGACGAACACGAGCTCATCCCCGCCATCATCGAGACCATGCAGCAGGCACTCCCGCTGCCGCACGGCGTACCGCTGGAGGTAGAGGCAAACGCCGCCCCCAACTGGCTGGAGGCTCACTGATACACCTTTCAACATTAACACCATCTCAACATGCAAACTCTCGTAGGATTAGGTTACGACATACACCGTTTTTCAGAGGAGCCCCGCCCCCTGTGGCTCGGCGGTGTCAAAGTGCACGAAACCAAAGGCTTAGCCGGGCACAGCGATGCAGATGTGCTTTGCCACGCACTGGCGGATGCGATATTGGGAGCCATCGGTGAGCCGGATATCGGCTACTGGTTCCCCCCGGGTGATGACAGCTGCAAAAACATCTGCTCCCTGCGCATAGTGGAAAAAGCGGTAGAACTCCTGCATGCCCAAGGCGGCAAAATGGTCAACGCGGACTGCGCCCTCATTGCTGAAGCCCCGAAAATCATGCCCTTTGTGGCACAAATGAAAGAGACGCTCGCGCCCATCCTCGGGGTATCCCCCAAGCGCGTGGGTGTGAAAGCCACCACCAACGAAAAGCTGGGCGCGCTCGGCCGCCGCGAGGGCATGGCTGCCTTCGCCACCGTTTCCATTCAATTACCGGAGGAATAACACTATGGACACAAATCTTGAACTCATGGCATTCGCTGCCGTCAGCAACCTTGCAGCAGCAGGGCTCACCGTTGCCACGGCGGAGAGCTGCACGGGCGGTCTCATCGCCGCAGCCATTACCGGCGTGCCCGGCGCCTCTGCCGTACTCCGCTACGGCTGGGTAACGTATTGTAACGAAGCAAAAGAGCGCGAGCTGGGTGTGCCGCCCGCAGTACTGGAGGAGCACACCGCCGTCTCGGAGCCCGTGGTAGCAGCCATGGCTCAGGGTGCCATGCGCCAATCCGGCGCAGATGTAGCCGTAGCCGTATCCGGAAACGCCGGTCCCACGGCAGCGGAGGGAGAGCCGCCCGTCGGCACGGTGTGCATAGCGCTCGCCCGCCGCGGAGCCCCGCGCCCCGTCCACACCGAAACATTGCAACTGGCCGGCCTGCCCCGCAACGAAATCCGCAATCGCGTGGCCACCAAGGTGCTGCACATGCTGGCCTCCCTCTGAGCGCCATCGTAAGCCGAATGTTTGCCGCCGGTGAGCCACGCAAGGCCCACCGGCGGTTCACGTTAATAAGGGGGGCTACCCCCTCATGTTTGCAGGGGTGTCAGAAATCCAAGCGGTAGCCCAACACACCGTTGACAGAGTTTTGATTTTCAAAGAACTCCGCAGAGCAATCCATAATAATGGAGCCGAGGTCACCCCCCAAGGGCACGGAGAAACCGACACCCAGCTCGATGCCGAAAGCCCCCGGCTCCGCTCCGTGCACCGTCACACTGTTGCCCACACCGGGCAGCGCAACGTTCGCCTTACCTTCTTGGCGCCCGGCAATGGCTTTACCGAGCAAGCGCGTTTCCATCACCGCAGGACGGTTGATGAGATTCTCACCCACAATGGCTTGCATACGCGCACCCAAGCCGAAAATGACGTTATTCGACTCCTGGTCAGCGACACGCAGCGCGGCGTCCGAACCGTGTTCCGTAAAGCCATCCACCGAGCTGTGAATGTAGCTGACATTGAACACCGGCTGCCACCAAGCGCCCTCCCAAGAGCCCTCGGTAATGCGGTATGTGCGGGCGACTTCATACATAAGCCCCATGCCCAAGCCATCCGTGCTGCCATGGGTGGTATAGCCACCACCGGGCAACGCCACGCGGCGGTCCAGACTCATATCCGCAAAGCCCAAAGTACCGATAAGCATGTGGCTCCAACAGCCGTCATCCATGCGAGTGAAGAGAGAGGCATAGTAGGCATCCAAATCACCGGAAGCATTACTGCCGTATCCCTTTGAAGAAAAACGCCCTGCCATCCCCGTAAAAGCGGCACCCATGGTCAAATCCTCATCCGATTGATAGGTAACACCGGCCGTACCACCCACGCTGTTAAGCTTGTAACCGGGAGCGGCATTATCACCGCGACGATTTTGATAGTCAATTTCCGCATTGGCCCACATGGTGTATTGCGGCTGCTGCACCGGGCAGCATTTATCCTCCGGAGCGAGGCACGGAATACCGCCGTTCATCACCGTCATGCGGTTGCGGATGGAATTGAGCTGGCGCCCCATTTGGTCACGCCACGCCATATTGAGATTTGCCACGGCTGCACCTGCAACGGAGGCAGCAAGGGCATCCGCCTTGCGGGATTGCCCTTCAGCGATGTAGGCATCCAGCGCATTCAGCGCGGAGGCCAAGTCCGCATCGCGCTCCGGGCTGGCTTGGGGGTCAAGCAAATCGAAAGCGTAGTCCAGCAAAGCTCCACCGGCACGACCGTTGGCCGTATGAGCATGGCGCTCGTAATAATTCGTATTCGTCGTTTCCAGATTCAGCACCAGTCCTTGCTGCGTTTGTGTCAGGGTGGTGGTAAAGCCCTCATTCAGGAAGCGAGCCATCGTATCAGAACTGAGCGTATAAGTGGTTGAGCCCAAATTCTCTGAAGCTACCAACACATAATCACCAGAGCCACGCACCACGTGAGTGACATCAACAGCCATATTCTCCCCTGCGAAGCCGGAGAGGCTGTTTGTAGTGACAAGGGGCGCACTTTTACTGATGTTGCCGCCGAGCCTAAGGCTATCCGCCTTCAAGACGGAAAAAGCAGCGGCATTTCCCAATTCGAGTTGCGCCACCTCCACAGTTCCGCCCGCCGTTACAGCATTTTGCACCTGCAACATGACATTACCGCCGACGGAACCGGCATTACTCAAGGTACCCACGGCGGAATCCGCCCCCAAGGTAAGCGCTGCACCCTCAGCCAGCAGCAGGGAGCCCTCCGCCTGTACGCCTTCGGTCAGCTGAATCACGGCTGCCTCCGCCAATGACAACGAGGCGGAATCCGCGACAGCGCTCACACCGGCATAGGTGGCGCTGCCGCCTAATACCAATTCACCCTCAGCTACGGCTAAAAGCGGGCCTCCGGTGGTACCTTCTGTGGCATCCAAACGCAGCGAATACGAGCCGGTTTTGGTAATAAGACCGGCATTACCACCGGCAAAACTACCGCTGATGCGGCTATCCGCCGTCGTCTGAAACACATACGGGGCATTCACCGTTACGGAACCGGCCTCCAAGTCACCACCGACTTGGACATTTTGCTCAGCGCCGGAACTCAGCGCGGAGAAAGCCACATTATCACCGGAGAGGAAAGAGGCAGCCGTTTCACCACTCAGCCATGGGGTATGCGAGGCTGAGGTATCCCAAACACTATCGTTTGAGCTGCCATTCCAAGTCAAATCATCAGCTTGCACCGACAGAGAGCAAGCCACAGCAACACCTGCCATATACCGCTGCAGGAAGCGAGGAAATCGAGGTTTCATGCATGCACTGACACGGGTAAAGCGCGCAGCGTGCAATATATGGTAGCATTATTAGGGTGTTATGCGCAAAAATTGCCGGGCATACACTCAGAGCTTGGCATTTAACTGCATAAACAGTAATTGCAGGCGCACCAAATCCTCATAGACATCCAGCACGGAGCGAGGCACCCAAGCCGTGGTTGCGGAAATGTTTCTCAGGATAGCCATAAAGTCATCCGCCATGGGGGAAGCCGTGTCCAGTAGTTTGGGGAGCTCGGCAGCAGCGGTTGTAAGTGCCTGCTGTGAGCACTTAATGGTACGGGTACCGGCAGTGGCCAAATTATCGAAGCGGAATGACAAGCCCATGAAGAAGGCGTTGTGCAGGGAAAAGGGAGCCGTGGCCACCCCCTCCATATCGTGAATGATGCAATTGCGAGCCAAGCAAAGCATGAACTCGCAGAGCTCCGCAGCGGAGAGACGAGTCTCCGCTGCGATGAGCTCCTCCAAGGGATTACCCTTGATTCTCTCACGCACCAAGTGCCAGGTGTTTTCCGCAAAGATGAGCTCCAGAGTCGTTGCCACGAACTTGCCACCCATGCGGGTTTGGGCTCGGGCACGCTCCAAAAAGAGCTCTACCTTGGCGGAATCCGCCATACACTCAGCACGCAGACTTTCCACGGCGACCTCCCGGCGCATAACCTGCTGCGTGGCAGCGTAGACAATGGAGTCCGACGTCTCACGCAGCACCGCCGTCAGCATATAACGGTTGTTAATGAGACGCGGCAGGCTATATACCGAGTTGCGTACCATGGTTTTCAGTATTTAAGATTAACGAGCAACCCCGTACACGCGGATAACGGGCATGAACTCAACGGCGTTTGCCCAAGCCGTGCCGGGAATCGTAAGCTCCAGCACGCCATCCTTCAGCTCAGCGGGGATGGCCGTATCAGGCTGCCCCAGCACCTCCACCTTGGGCGCACTGCCATCCGCCGGCAGGTTCAGGCCTGCTACGGGCACGCTGAGCTGCACCTCCGTCTCAAAGGTAACCCCGAGAGAGGGTGCAAATACATTCAGGTCAGCCCCGGTGCGGCTGCACATCCAGCCATCCGGCAGGTGCACGGCATACATGGGCTCGCTCTCGTAAATGGCAGTACCGTTTGCAGCCATCCACTCACCCACCTTGGTGAACACCTTCACCACCGGGCGGGGAATGGAGCCATCCGCCTTCGGGTTGATGTTGAGCAGCAGGTTGCCACCCTTGGCGGAGCACTCCTGCAACTGGCGAATCACCTGAGCAGGAGACTTGTAGCGGATATCGTAGCGGTTGTAGCCCCACTTGTCACCCACCGTCATGCAGGACTCCCAGTCGATGCCGGGGTAGCCCTTCTCGGGGATGCGCTTCTCGGGCGTGGTATAGTCACCGCAGCGGAGGTCAAGCTGCACGCCATCGCGGGAGGTATCGAAGCCGGAGAATGCATACAAACGGTTATTCATAATAACCCCGGGGTTGATGGAGCGGCACATGTCCATGAGAGCAGGAGCTTTCCAACCGCGCTCACCGGAGGCAGCGCCCTGTGAGTAATCCCACCACATGATGTCAATCTGACCGTACTTGGTCATCAGCTCACGCACCTGAGTGTGCAGGTAGTTCTGGTAGGTCTCGTGGTCACGCGGAATACCGCGGTCTTTGAGCATCTTGGCCTGATTCACCGGGTAGCAGAGGTCCGGGCAAATGGTGTTATCGTATGCCGGGTGGTGCCAGTCAATCACGCTGTGGTACAAGCCCACGCGCATGCCGTGCTTGCGTGCGGAATCCGTGAATTCCTTCACCAAGTCACGCCCGTGGTGCTTCACGGAGGTGTAATCCGAGGTGGGGGTATCAAACAGTGCGAAACCATCATGGTGCTTAGAGGTAAGCACCATGTACTTGCAGCCGGCTTTCTCGGCAAGTGCAGCCCAAGCCTCCGTACAACCTTCCGCGGGCTTGAAAAGGGGTAATGCCTCCGCTGCATAAGTCTCCGTATCCAGCCCGAGGTTGGTCTGAATCCACTCAGAGCCACCCTGCACCCCCTTGAACTCACCGGCAAGACCGGAATAAAGACCATAGTGAATGAACATGCCGAACTTCGCCTTGCGCCACCACTCCATACGGGCGTTGCGCTCAGTATCATTCTCCGTGATGGCGGCGTGATCCGCATCACCGGCTACGGGCAAAACCTGCTGGCCATAGGCAGACAGCGCGAACGCTGCAGCCAATGCTAATGTAAGAGTTTTGATTTTCATTGCGTATATGCTACCAAAATATCCCCCATATGACAAGCAAGAAAGTAGGATTTCCGGCCGAAGAAGCGCGAATTTCGACATGCGGGGCATGATTACGCGCTCTATAATTGACTTTCCGAGCCTGTGTGATAGAATGGAAAACATGAAAGTTGAGCCCCCGAGCAAACAACGTGAACCGAAATACCCCACAGTGATGAAAGTGGCTGCAGTGGCAGCATGCACGGCTGTGGCGGTATTATCCGCCTCCTGCAGCCAGCAAAGGCAGCAGGTAGAGGATGTAACTCTGCCCGGTTGGGTCGTAACGGACAGCGACAAATAATATACACCATGGCAGATTCTCTTTACACCCGCATGGCGGACGCGCCAAGCAGTAATTTCGACCTCTCACTCAGACCGCCGGCATTCAGCGAATTCTGCGGGCAGGAAAAGGTGAAAGAGCGACTCATGCTCATGGTGGAGGCTGCCCGCATGCGTGGCGATGTGCTGGACCACGTGCTGCTGAGCGGGCCGCCCGGACTCGGCAAAACAACGCTGGCCAACATCATCGCCAATGCCGTGGGGCACAGACTGCACACCACATCCGGCCCGCAAATCGAAAAAGCGGGCGATTTGGCCGGTATTCTCACCAATGTGGAAAAGGGAGACGTGCTCTTTATTGATGAGATACACCGCCTGCACCCCGCCATCGAGGAGTACCTGTACCCCGCCATGGAGGATTTCCGCCTGGATATCATCATTGACCAAGGCCCGAATGCGCGCAGCATACAGCTGAACCTGCCCAAGTTCACCCTCGTGGGCGCAACGACACGCGCCGGCATGCTCACCGGTCCGCTGCGCTCGCGCTTCGGCTTGGTGAACCGCTTGGATTACTATTCCGCGGAGGAATTATGCGCCATTCTGCACCGCTCCGCCGGTTTGCTGGAAATTGACTTGCAACCGGGAGGCGCTCTTGCCATTGCCCGCCGCTCCCGCGGTACCCCCCGTGTGGCCAATGCCCTGCTGCGCTGGGTGCGAGACTTCGCACAGGTGAAGCACGATGGCCGCATCACCGACACCGTGGCTCATGCAGCACTGAGCATGATTGATATTGATGAAGACGGTCTGGATGAGATGGACACCCGCCTGCTGGAAACCATGATATACAAGTTCGGGGGTGGCCCCGTGGGCTTGTCCTCACTGGCAGTAGCCGTGGGGGAAGATGAGTCCACCATCGAAGACGTGCACGAGCCATTCCTCATCATGCAGGGTTACATCAAACGCACGCCGCGCGGACGTGAAGCCATGCCTGCCGCTTACAAAAAGATAGGTACCCTGCCCGCCGGCGGACAAGCGGAACTGAACCTTTAACACTTACACATACGATTATGAAGAAGCTTATTTTTTCCCTATTTGCAGGCTGCTCACTACTGTTGGGCGGTTGCTACCAATTACAGATGCAACGCCAAGCCCGCACCTCCAACGTCGTGGTGCTCGACATCGGTCACTACTACCACCCGGAGAGGGGCGGCCAAGGTGCGCGCACACCGGATGCAAAGTACGGCTCCATTGAGGAAACGGAGTTCTGGTACAAATACGCCATCTACGTCAAGCAAGAAATTGAAGCCGCCGGCTACCAATGCATCATCTGCAACCGTGGCGCCACACCCAATAACGCTCGATTGGCAGCAGCTGCCAAGCGCGCAGGCGTGCACCAAATCAACTCCGAAGTCGTAACCGGCGTTTACCGCTCCTCCCACCACCCGGACCGCATGGCGGTGGGCATGCGCAGCGCGGACTACGCGCTGGACCAAAAACCGGCCGCCGTCATCTTCCTGCACCACAACAGCAATTCGGAAACTTGGCTCGTCTGCAACAAAAGCGCTTTCTACTGCAATGAGGAAGGACTCGGGCTGGCTCGCACCATGGCCAATGTCATGAACACGGATATCATGAACGTCAGCATGCCCAATAACGGCGTACCCTGTGGCATCGTGCTGCGTAATGACGGGCGCAAGGGCGGCGGTGACTGGCTGAACACCTGCGATGACTCATACGTACCGGCCGTCATCACCGAGGTTGCGTACCTCTCCAACCCGGAGCACGCCAAGTACCTCTCCAAGCATGAAAACGCCGTCAAATTCGCACGCACAATCGGTAAGGGCGTAGCCACGTACCTGAAAAAGCGGTAATTCACGACACGTGTTGTTCTGATTTTGTTTGCGAACCGAAGGGGCAAGCTCCTTCGGTTCGCAAATTTCCTATATCAGGGGAGGCGGAGCTTCTGATTAGTCCATACTGCACGATAAATCGGAAGTTGAAGGGGAAATTGCGAGCGCAAGCGAGCCTAATTCTGAGCCCCGAGAAGCGGGGCGAAAGTACAATAGCCCAAGGCAAGCCGCGTAGCGGCGCAGCCTTGGGTATGGTGAAAAAATGAAATTGAGCCCGGAGCGACGGAGCGTCAGCGACGCAGCGTAGGCCGACAGATAAGGGCGAGGACCGGAGCGAAGCGACGCTCCGAGC
>JAEIGA010008352.1_pt1 | contig 15686 bp, 29 predicted proteins | sample 9270691 | NCBI WGS metagenome assembly JAEIGA01 (sample SAMN17057246, study PRJNA624740) | gut metagenome | biome: biome; isolation source: fecal sample | host: Bos grunniens | place: China: Xizang | collected 2019
AAGAAACCATTGGAATCGTCATAGAGTGACGAGAGCATAAAGTTGGCGGATGCAAGTATGCGACAATAAGAATTGAATTGGTGAGGGTCGCAATACTTACGCTCTGCTCTAATAGGTGTATCTGCCGTTATGAGCTTCTTTAATAAGCCTGTTTCGGTAAGTGCTGCCGAACCCAAGTCATCGTCATAAGCCAATAGTTTATGCTCTATGTCGGCTACTTGGAATTGCTTTGTTACAAGCTGTTGGGTTTCCATACTCACCGATGCCTTGCCGAGAATACCCATTAAGATCGTACCTAATCCGGACTTACCTGCTTCACCATCACCTACTATGAAAAAGGCTTCTCCTGCCGCCGTAGTAGGTACTAGGCAATAGCCCATTATCTCCTGTACTGTAGGAATGTCCTCGGGGGCAAATACGTCGTTGAGCCACTTATCGAATAGAGGGGTGGGTTTCTCGGTAGGAACGTAGTTCACGTTGAGTCTATAAGGAGAGTGTTTCTTCTCACCCAAACGAAATACCCACTCCCCTTTGCCGATGTGCAAGTCACCATTGGCAAGGGGGATTACTCTTTCATTCACCGAAAGCTCGTCTACGGTGTACATATCCTTGAGTGTAGTAAAGATTGAATTGGTAGGGGTGTCTATCTTACCCATCCAACCCGCATCACCGAGAGAGTTAGCAATATCTCTACGGATCGCTTGATTTGAGATCGCACCGTCGGGGTTGTAGAATACTCCATTGCAATATACACAATTATTGATTTTTGCAAACACGTCTACAAACCTCTTGTAATTAAGTTGAGGATTACCATTCTTGTCCTCGGTAATGATGTTTGATCTGTCTATAGGTTCTTCGTTATCGGTGCAATCCTCGATGATAATACCTTTGGTATATGAGGGAGTGGACTCACCAAGGTATTCGGGTTCACCGTGTATTTGAACCCACTCCTCAAACGTAGTAGGCTCGGTGTAGCCTGTTGTATCAGTTAGTTCGATTTTCTTTCTCGCCATCGTTTTCCTCCTTTTCTGCGTAATAAAGATAACCTCGTTGGATATACCTCTCGGCTAAACTAAACTGCCAAGACTTAAACCAACCGTGGTGGGTTATTTTATCGAAAAAGTAGATAAACTCTTGCTTGGCGAGTTCATCTAAAGAGGTGATTTTCTCGCCTTTGTGATATTTACATTTGTATGCCATTACTCGCCCTCCAACATCTCTTTTGCGATTTGGTCTACCACGTCACGAATATAGCCGTGAGAGCTTCTAAAATAATCACTATCACTATCAAAGTGGGCGTTTATCCTCTTCTGCATCTTACGCACGGTGTCGGCTTTGGTTTCGTTTTCGATACGCTCGTAAAGGTTTGCCGCGTCACCCTCTAAACGTAAAAGGTTAGGCATAGTTTGTTTTCCAAAAGGTGTTTCGTAAGTGATTTCATACTTGGCTCTCAACCTCTCATTCTCCTCGGTGAGTTCCTTGATAAGTGAGAGGGTAGCATTTACGAGTGAGATACTTACATAGTTAAGAAAATCTCTTGTAAGTCCAACTTCCTTACCCACCGCAACTTCATCTTCCCACGCCTTTATAATCTCATCTCGTTCCATTGTCTGCTCTCCTGTTCCAAGCATCTATTGCTTCGCGCTTTGTTTCATATCTTGAGAAGGTTTGCTCATCGCAATCCTCATTGGAACAACGCACTCGCCAATAAACAGCAGGTTCGGCTTCGCAACCGCAACACGGACACGGTTTCAATTCTCTGTTAAGTTCGCTCATTCCGTGTCCTCGCTTTCCTTTTCGTCTGCATATCGCCAATGGTATCCACCTGCGGTTTTGTTTTTGCCCGAACAACATTCCGAAATGCGTGCAACACCGATTTTCAATTCTCTTTCAGCTTGTTTCTCACTATCAAATATTCGGTTAAGTTCAATGCAAAAAACCTTTTTCCACTTTGACTTTGACATTCGCTCGTTGCGTGTGCCATAGTTACTGTTGTACTTATTTGTACACCACTCAAGATTGCTTACGGAATTGTTGGCTTTGTTCTCGTCTTTATGGTTAATCTGCGGTAAATTATTGGGATTGGGTATGTAAGCCATCGCAACAAGCTTATGTATTGTTGGATGCTTAACGCTATTGTCCTTATACAGATATACTTTTTCATACCCCTTGCTTGTTTTGTGAGTTCTCAAAAACCGTTTAGTTCTGTAAGACCAAACCTTACCACAAGTTGTTATGGCATATACGCCCTCATATCCTTTAATGTCAACCATATTTCTCCTCACTCTCCTTTTGTGTATTTCTTTTTGAGTTCGGTGTATGCCAACCAATCCGTAAGGTCAACACACAGAGCGCAGCCAACAACTCGCTCAATCTCCTCAAAAATCTCCCTCGCAACATCGGAAGCCTTGCGGTAGCCTTTGGCATAAAGCGTTGTTGACGCGATTTCTGCTTGAAATTGGCTCATACAAGTATGGTTCTCCAAATCTCTCGCCATTTCCTCAATCTGATTTTCCCTATGTTGCATTTTTGTTTCTCCTTTTGTTCTTATTTTGCTCTCCCATAGACACCCAACGACAATTTGACGGCTCGTAATTCCCGTTGACATCTATACGGTCTATCGTGCATTTGCCTTTTGGAGCATTTTCGTCATAGCCATTCGCATACGCCCATTTTCTGAACGTTTCAAAGTTTTTAGACCATTCTTCGCATACAGTAACACCACGTTCTCCATAATACTTATAAGACGGATTTGTCTCGGTGTAACAACGTCGTTTGATATTCTGCCAAACATTAAACAGCCTTGTGTGAGTCATATTGTGGACAGTAAGACTTTTCATTCGTTGCTTTTTTCCATAGCAACCGCAAGAAACCGTTAAACCACTTCTCAAAGATGAGCCGACAATTACTTTCTCTGTACCGCAATCGCAAACACATTTCCAAATTGGTTTTTGGTTTCTATCCGTTCCAACGCGCTCAATAACTACAAGCTTTCCAAATCGCTTCCCACATAAATCAATCAGCCTTGTTTTCTGCTTTTCCTTATCCATTTGCGGCCTCCTCATAGAGATCGCAAATTCCGTGGTAGGATTTCTCGCAGCCGGCAAAGTGCTTGCATTTCGGGCAGTTTTTCTCTCGCTTTTTTCTTCTATACTCACGCACATAGGCATTCCACTTGTCTTTGTTTTTTCTCTGCCATTCGGCGTGATAGGCTTGTCGTTTCGCAACAAAATCGGGATCGCTTTTCATTTTCTCATAATACTTGCTTGCATATGCGTTTGCATTATCCTTAATCATCGTCTACTCCTTTATTTATCACTAGGCTTATGCTCTACCGTCCATATCAAACAGCAGATGTTCCACGCCAATGCTCTATCGTGCCTTTCGTCTGTATCTCCACGAAGATACTTGAGATAATGTCTTACGGCACTATCAATGTATCGGTCTTCGGGAATACCCTTCTCCCAATTTCGCTCACCATACTTCTTACAACCTTCCTCGAAGTGTATGGCAAGCTCCAAACACATATCTGCCGTGTTTTGGAACAGGTTGTCACAATCTCGGAGAGCCTTATACAATTCGGCGATGTTCTTCGTTTCTTGGTATTTGGCTAGGTGATGAATTATTGTATCACCACCAAACAAATTAGAGATTACCTGCAAGGGCATAAGATCGCACCTGCCTTTTCCCTCTTGAACATCACGAACTGCACCCGACTCAAAGTGGGTTCTATTTCCGCTATCAACTATCATATCACTTTCTCCTAAACCTTTCTTTTAAACAATCTTCGCATAGCTCCTCGCCATCCACATCGTAAATCTCCTCGAGCTCGTAGCCACACTCGTCACAGTAATAGACCTCAACGTCTATAAGAGGACAGGCTGACCCCCGACAAGGATAGCCGGGGACAGCGCAATCACAACAGTGGTTTTCTCGTTTAACCATTTAATCAACCCCTGTCGTAGTATTTTCTAGCGATGCGGATTTGAGTGGCTTTGGGGAGCGATAGAATGCGCTCGGTAGCTTTATTTCGACCTTCTTTTACTTCCCATTCGGTCTTATAGAATCGACAACCAACGCACTGCTTTTCATTAAGGGCGATACACTCGCCATCACGATCAAATGCACATTTAATCATTTTATTACCTCACAATTTAGCTTCAAAATATTTTTTTCTGTCACACATAAAAGCCGAATGTTTCCATTTTCTTTTCATTACCAAACAATCTTAACTTATAGAGTTTATCACTTTGGGGTCGCATTGCTCCCTTCGCGCCATAACCACCAAAAGCACAGAATGAGCCACAGTTTATGCACTCGATATTCCGTTTGTAAATAACTTTGTTGTGCTGGTCAAAGACGTGTTTCGCTCTAGGCTTGTCTTTTGTGTCGTGGTCGTGTCCGTTTGCAAAGAAATCTATTCCATCAGTGTAATCGCTAGAATGATAGTTTTTCAAGTCCTTTGCCATATGCTGTATCTGACCGAAATAGTGGGTTTGTCGGGTGGATTTGCCGTGATACTTTCCAAGCCCCACATCAATAAAGGCAATGGTGTCGCGGTATTTCTCACCTATTCCAGCAAGTAGACAACAATCGTATAAAGGATACATACCACTTACCTTCGTGGTTCTATTGTGTTCGTGATTTCCGGGTACTACTGCTAAAATTTTTGGTGCTAAATCTTTGAACTGTTGGGTCGCCCATTCCTTTTGTTCGGCAGGGCTATGGGTTTGTGAAAACACATCGCAATGTTTGCTACTAGGAATTGCGTTTTCTAAAACATCTCCAACCACACATACATAAGCGTTTTCATCGCTCAATATGATGTTTTTCAGTTTTTTCCACTTTTTCTCGTCAAACAACTCGCTACCGAAATGAATATCGTGTACGAAATAAATGTCAACATATTCTTTTGTTTTTGGAAAATTAATCAATATTGGTATCTGGTCACTTAAAAACATCTGTTTTCACCTCTTTATCTTTTGTATCGTGTAACACTATTCGTGATACACCGTATTTCGTTTATATCCAATGGTGGGTGACAGGCTATTGAGTTAACATACAGAAGCTCTCTGTATATCTCCTCGCGACTATAACCCAACGTGTGCCATTGCCCCGCAAGAGAGGTTAGGCTTATGTTTCGTGTGCCATCGGGGATAGGGGGATATTCGGGGCGAAGCCCGATCTTACCTTCGGTCTTTACCCAGATGGGGGTATAAATACGATTTGACAAAGTGCGATTTGACTCGCTCTCACGTACTTCGGGAAAGTATGTCTCTACAACATAGTCAATTGCATCTTGGTTTTCTACCATATTATTAAATAATACAGTATCACCCGTTAGAATGAAGAACCGCGCCGACTTGTAGATTTCTACACCCTTGAGGTTGTTCTTACCTTTGAAAGGTAAATCACCATATAGCAAAATATGAATACCTGTGCCACTCTTGGATTTCTCCGTGTAGGAATTACATCTACCGATAATATCTGCCGCGAGAGGGGACAGGAATCCGTCTTCATCAAAGGCATCGTCAATGTCTATTCCCACAATCCCATTATCGTTGAACACGAAACCAACATAATCGTTATACCCCCGCTCCACCGAATTTCTCGCAAGCCCAAAGGTTGACCACGTGCTTGAATCAGTGGAGGATGCTGCACAATTTATAGCCGCCCTCATAGGTACTTTGCTATCCCCTCTAGTACATACCCATTGGGGCAATTCTTGAAGTCCGGTAGGTATGTTATTTAGGTTCATATCCAAAGCCCTCTTTCTATGGCTACTTTGCATTCAAAATCTCTCATCATCTCCCATATAATATTTTGGTCGATTTGATATTTTCTTGACATCACATAGACGTTGTCAGCTAGGGTGTCACCTGCCCCGTAAACATACAAGAGTATATCTTTGTCTCTATCAGAATAGGATTGAATAACATTGTGACAAGCATTCCAATTCGACTCATATATCTCGTTCTTGAAATACATAGGGCTCGGGTGTATCGAATAAAAACGCAACGCTCCTCTGACATAATCTGTATAACTCGGTTTACTCATTTCTTTTATCCTCCTCATACCATTCGTGTACATCAACACCTATCTCTTTCAGTTTTCGGTGTGCTAACCATTCGTTATCGCCCGGCTCGTCCATCATATAATAGTCACAGAGGGCTTTATGAACCTCTTTAAACGTATTCCAGAACCTACGAAGCCTTTTCTTTCTCCAGCCATACCCCTTGGCAAGAGTATAGAGTACCATAGCATCGATGTCCTCGCTGGCTTTTAGATTTGCTTCTACCAACTGACGCTTGATTTCGAGGTTCATAGCCTTTCGTTCTGCCGCCGTAAGCTCTACGCCATAGGGTTTACCGTTTATTTTCTTTACGATCATTTTGCCACCCCACAAGGTGAGTTGCAGATGATTCTACCACTCTTACATTTAGGCACAAGCATAAACTGTAACTGTGGGTCTACAAGGGTTACCATCTCTTTCACAAGTTCTCTGATCTCCCACTGTGCTCTACTACACAATCTCTCGTTGGCAATGTGGATAAGTTCACGAAGATTGCAGGAGAGGTACAAATCTGTGGTACACGCATTGGGAAGAACATATCGAGCATCTTCACTAGGTACTTTGTTAGCTTGCAACATTTCATAATATGAGTTAATCTCAAACATTGTGAAAGCGTAACTACCGGCGTAAGAAGCATCGTCTACCGATTGAGGGGTGACATATTCAAAGCCGTTCTCCGAACAATATCTCTGACTCCTCTGTGTGAAGGAACAGTGTCTATGTCTTACTAACTGATGGGAACACGCTCTACTGATCCCCTCAATTTTGAAAGTAAAATAGATGTGTTCAAACACAGAATGATGCCCGTTTTTGTAAAGATGTTTCACCAACCCAAGAGGATTTTTAGGGTTGCTATTATAACAAATAGATGCTATTGCCGCTATTGTTTCTATTGGGTTCGCTGTTGCTTGTATTAGTTCGACTCGCATAACTGCTCCTTTCTAATTCTTTCACTGTGTTCTAGTTTAAGCTGCTCGATCAGGAAATCACCATCCACCTTGGTCAAGTCACGATACCACGAGGAATGAAAGAATTTTTCGACCTCCTTCATTACCGATTCGGGGGTTCTCCAATCGCTATAAACCTCTCCATTAAGTGCTCTACGGTAATCATCTGCCGCCCGTATGATGATGGCGTTTGCTAAATTACGATATGCTTCTTCGATATGCATAATTATTCATCCTTTGTTTTTGTAGTAATGTTGCACAATACCGATAGGGTGTAATCACCCCATCGGATTGCGCTTGATACTTAACCTAAAAGAGCGTTAAGGTCGAGTCCTGTTGTAGCGGGTGTCTCTACCACAGGAGTTTCCACTTTGGGTGTCTCCGTCTCTGTGCCAAGAGTAAGAGCTTTCTTTGTGGGAGTGGTATCGAAGCCATTTGCTATCCACTTCTCACCGACAAGGTTAGCGAATGTAACCGACTTGGTGGGGTCATTTCTGTTAGGCTGAACAGTATGTACCACCTCTGCACCAATGTAGTGACCTACAAGCTCGGTGTGGTCAATTGCTTCACGCGAGTAGTCATTGAGGGCGGTTCTTGCAAAATAGGAGAATGCGTTACAAGCACCATCGTTCATAGAGCCATCTGCTCTGTAAAGACCGAAGTTTTCTCTATGGGTAATGCCCTGTGCATTTACCATATAAACTGTTACCTTACCAAAATCCTGATTGAAATCTACCTTGTAGATACGGAAAATATGTCTGCCCTCGGGGCAAACGGTGAAAGTGTTGCCTGTCATCTGAATTGTTGCCATAATGTTTAATCCTCCTTAATCTCGCTCGTTGTGAGCCTATAACTTGTTTTAGATTTAGTGTATTTCTCAAGCAGACCATCTTCTGCAAGAGCTTCTTTGTCGAGTTCCGTTGTGTTTGACTTGCTCAATACCCACTCATAACGGCTACCCTTGATTGATACTTTGGTATCACCGTCACGGAACTGCGAGAGGGCATATTTTTTAATCTGCTCAAGAATAACCTTGAGTTCTTTCTGTTTTTCATCGAGCGTACTCATTACCGACTCGATTTCAGTTTTCAACTGCTCGGCGTTCCCAAGTAGATCTGATATATTAGATGTGTCTGCGACATTGGTACGAAGTGCCTTAAGAATTTCGGCATCCTTCTTCTCATCAAACTCGGGAGAACTACCTGTAAGCACGTATGCGTTCCACCAAGCCGTTGCCTTTTCGATGTACATATCAAAATTGGGGTATCTCTCCGACACTCTAAATTCGTCAATGTAGACATTGCCATTGGCATAAGATGGAGTGACCTGTTCTGGGTGTTCGTAATCACCCTTCTTATCCTCAAGAGCCACGGCTACCATAAGAACCTTGTCTACACCGAGCAGGTGTGCATAGAGTGATGCCTGTAATGCTTGGTAGTGAGGTGCTTCCCCGTCTTTCCAACGCTCCTCAAGAGAACCGCTACGACCATCTACCTGAACTGTCTTAATCTCTACTACATACTCAACCTTATCGTTTCCGTCTGTAATGAGAGCATCCCACATACCGCCGAAGATGGGCGTGGAGGGGTAGAAATCTCCCCAAGTCCTCTTGAAATAATCCTTACCAAAAGCATCTTCGGGGGTGAGAACTCTGTCACCGAATCCCATTGAGTTACGGAGAAAATCGAATACTTTGGGCTCGATTACCTGACCTGCGTTGGTGTACTTGTTTCCCTCAAAAGGTATCTCATAGGTGCGAGTACATCTGCACCATACCTCAAAATCCGTCGAGAACGGGTTTACACCTACTATCGTGGGGAAATGTGTACCTGTAATCTTTTTAGGCTTTTTAGGTGGCTCTACGGAGATCGTAGAGCCGTTCCAGTTAAGTGTTTTCATTTCTTACCTCTACTAATGTGTTTGAGTGCCATACACAAGCCAAGTGCCACTTCTATACCAAGTGTGATCGCAAAGCCTATTCCAAATGCTTCGAGAAACATCATATTACTTTACCTCCTTGAGCATTTCACCGATCTTAACTGTGAGTGCTTCGCAATCTGCCTTGGAGATTTCGGTAAAGCCCTTTGTTTCGACTGCGATTTTAACAATCATCTCTTCCTTGGTAGGATCGGCTGCGCGAAGTTTAGTGAGAACTTCCTTCAACTGCTTAATCTGAATCTCACTAGCATTGCCATCAGCATTGGTTAAAGGCTTCTCGGTGGGAGGTGTGGTAGGCTTAACTACTGGGGGTACGGTGGGGGTAGGAGTGGGAGCAGGGGTGTTACCCTTTACACCGCCATCAATTTCGTCAGGCTCACAGATGTCGAGAGCAATCATATAAAGGTATCTACGATAGTAGGTCACTGTCGCACCGAATGCCTGTACTGCATTCGTTCCCTTGTTCTCACTCAACTGTACGAGAGGGAGTGTGAATGTAGCGGTGTCGGTGGGGTCATCTACATTATGGAGCGTCATAAATGCCCTGTCCGCATCAAAGGATACAACAGGGACGATACCGATTTCCTCAAAAATGGTGGTTGCCTTGGGAACAATATCGTCAAGCTCGAAATACTTGAATGCCAAGTGCATATTCTTACCCGACTTGGTTACCTCGGACTTGAGGAACGTTGCTCTTGCCTTGAGCAGTTTCTGGTGGACATTGAGTGTCTTTGTGGTGGTGTTTGCCATAATTTTTTTCTCCTTTTTATTTTTAATTTCTTTGATACCTAAAAAATCATTTATTCGTTTCTTTGCTAACTCGATATACCACGTCTTATCGACCTTATCTATCGTTAGCTCGTTATTGTTATCGATGATACAATGCTCCGGCAGGCTCTCGATTTTTGCCGTAGAATCGTTCTCGGCTTTAACCTTGAAGAGCTTCCCATACCTTGTATCATTTGTTGCATAAACACGATTTACCTTCTGTACAGGCTCTTGCTTACCGTCCACAAGGTGGTAGGCTTCTTTGTATTTGCTACCAGCCTTTGCGATAAGCTGAAATTGAAATATATCGTTACATTCCCCTATCGTTATTTCAACTTGAGTGCCTAAAGTGAAATAATCCACTATGGCTTTTGCAACGATTTTGGCATTGTTGTTGACATTGAAAGCTCCCGCCGGGGCAATTCCTCTGACGAGATAACCACCCTTGATTTTGGGGTCACCATCGTATGGAATCTCAACGTAGTTATTTACGTCTTTCTGCACGATACCTTTGATTTTATCTTCCTCAAGTTCAAAGCCTGTTCGGTGTTCCCATTCTTTGGTTATTTCGAGAACCTTATCATACTCACTATCGTCAAATGACACCATAATACCGTCTGTGTTTAACTGTACTATTTCTAATGTTTTACACTCGGCTATCAAGTGGTTTGCTAGTTCAAGCAAGAATAACTGACCCGTGATGCAAACTGACCTCCCCTTTAGAGGGTCATAGAGGTCATTATATTTGTTAAGGGTAGCCCCGTAAGTAGTGTTTGCTACTAACTTTAGGGCATTGGCTGTAGCCTTGTCACCAGACTTTTTAGCGACCATTCTCTTCCCCAACATATCTGCATATATTTGAGGATCAGGGATGCTACGGCTCGTGTAACCACAGATTGTCATTAAATGGGGATTTAGTAGTATGAGGCTACGTCATAATTTCGTGTTATTCTCATACTCAAACCACCTCCCTTCTGGAAGGACGCAACAAGTGTTCTCCTTGATCGTTATGGTCGATTATCCTTTTTTTCAGAGTATTGTACGAAATGTTTAGTATCTCGCTCCATTCTCGGAGCGAATGGGTTTCTCCAAACGCCGTGATAAAGTGTGTGGAAGATCGGTTATTGCAATTCTGTTTGTTAGTCACCCATCTGCAATTATCGGGATAATAACCTTTGTCGTTGTCAATACGGTCAATTGTTAGATGTGGTGCATAGCCGTGAGTACGCGCCCATTCTCTAAATGCTCTCCGCTTTCGCCATTCGTCACATACTGTGATACCTCTCGCCCCATACCTCTCGTAGGCAGGATTGCGGGGGTTGGTACATCTTTGAATGATATTGGAATGGATTATGTCTAGCCTATCTCTCATTGTTATCCTGCTCCTTCCAAACGAAATTAGGTATTGCACCATGTATTCCACCAAAACCAAGAGTGACCGGGCATCCGCCAACTGTAAGGTTCAGCTTGCTTTTGAATAGCTCATCATCGGGAATGCTCTTGTCATAGAGCCTGTCGAAGAAATCAAATACCTCTTGGGGAATGTACTCTCTCCGTAGATTTGTGGGGTATACGTATTCCCTCTCGTCTGTGTACTCAACCGTTCTAGATGCATCGAGGTATGCCGCCGTGAGTTTTGCATTGGTCATAGCGAGTGCTTTTTCAGGCGGTAATCCCTTCAAGCCACCGAGATATATTTTGTTATCAAGGTAATTCTTACGAATTTCTGTTACCTTTTCCGTAGCATCTACGTCGTGAATACAGTATTTTAGGGTAAGCGCTAATTCTTCCTCGGTAAGGGGTCTATCAAGATTGAAGTCAACCTCGGTTTCCTCAATAGACATTCCAAGATGACCCTCGATAGCCTTGAGAGATAGACCCATCTGCATATCATCCATAATATCTACATTGTTGAAACGGAAGAACACACCCTCTAAAAGAGGACACTGCCAACCTTGTCCACCGCCAATAATCCAATCATTGACCGCCTTTACCTCTTCGGGTGAGAACCCTGCGCAGATTGCTTTTATAATGTATTGGTCATAGTGCTTGGTGTTAAAGCCACAAAAGATCGCGTCAGGTTCAATGCCCGTTATAAACTCTTTGATACCTTCGTTATCATTATGGTAGGCATATTTAATACCTGTATCTCGGTCTTTGAATACAACTAGCCAATCGTGGGCGAATACTTCGGCGTCATACGTGAACCATCTCATAAGTCACCGCCTAATAACTCGTCAAGCCATTCGGATCGAGTACGCGAGCTATCGCCCCATTGCTCCGCCATTGCTTTTGCTATACCGGGAAAGGTTTTGGAACGCATTTTTCGGCACTCATCTGTTCCCCAACCGATTTTTTTGCCGCCGAACTCTGACTGCCATATCTCATTGGTTCGTAGTTCTTTTGGGATAATTTCCGTTGCTTTCAACGGGGGCAATCCTTTTAACCAAAGACAAGTCTTTTTGTTGGTGGTATGACCGAATTGCCACGGGTTAATGATTTGATCAGGCTTTCGCCAATATGTAGACATTCGCCCAACCGGGTTTTCTATTGCGATTTTTTCACAATCTGCGTTTGCAAAACGCATAAAAAAATCCCTTGCTTCATATTGCAACTCGATAGGCTTATATCCTTGTGTAAACCATCTCGCGCCACTAACGGCAAGGTGGGTACACGGGGGAAACGCAATTATCATATCCCACTTACCGGGGAGGAAGTGGTGAGTACCGTCTACGGTGGTGAAATCGCAGTTTCCATTCAAAAGTGGGAGAACATCGTCTTGTATGTGCCATTCGGGGTGTCCGCCCGAACATTCTATGATGTCGCAGCTAAAAGCAACGTGTCCTTTTTCTCGGAACGCTTTGCACACTGCTTGGGATTCCTCACAAGCTATTAAAATAGTCATCTTTAATCTCCTATAAAATAACATTGTTCCGCTCTATAAATGGAGCATCGTCTTTTGTACATCTTTTCCATATGCTGAATAGTGTCTACGAAATCGTAGCAGATGGGGTCAGATTTCCCCTCAAACACTCTCGCAATTCTTCCGATAGATTGAATCACCCAAGCTTTGTCTTTGATTGGTGATGCCATAAACAACCGTTCTAATCGAGGAACATCCAAGCCTTCTCGTGCCAGACTATAGGTAGCAAACAGATATTTTTTCTCACCTGTACGCATATCCTCTAATCCTTGCTCCCTCTCGGCTTTGGCTTGTTTTGTCACCATCCCGCCGTGTATCATCACAGCTTGTCCTCTCATATCACTTGGGAGTGAATTGATGAGTGTTTCTAATTGTTCCAATCGGTCACTCAATATGATGCACGATTTACCCCTATTTGCGATAATTTCGTCTAGTATTATTCGGTTTCGCGTTGTATTGTTCGTTAGATAGCCGATGAGCTTGGTGTAATTCACAGTACCATCGGTATTAAGGCATTCGTAACTATATCCGATACCCGTACCCACAGGTAAAATACCAACCTTTACGACCTTATCGACAATTGCATCATCGGGAACTGTGTAAACAATATCACCAAGAATGGCAAATGTAGCAGGTAGTAGTCCATCTGCTCTATGTACCGTTGCCGATAGACCAAACTTATGTCTTGCCGACAAACTGTTTAACACCTTGGTGAACATACTTAATTGAGTAGGTGTACCTGCAACGTGGTGGCATTCATCCACAACAATCACATCCCACATATCTTTGTATTGTGAGAGGTCGAGCTTACACATTGTCTGCACCGTAGCGAAGGTTATTCCCTTACCAATCTCAACCTTACCCGCGCTAATAGTACCGAGGAGGGATTTATCCATATACCGCTCTGCACGTTCCTTACTTTGGCGTAGCAAATCAATCGTATGGGTCAGCCACAAAGCACGTCTACCGTACTCTTTTATGAGTGCAATTCCCATCTGTGTCTTACCACTACCTGCTTTGCTTTGGAGGATGCCGTAGTAGCCGTTTTTAACCTCTTTCACGGCTTTTTCTTGATAAGGGTAAAGAGGAATGGGTGTTCCGTACTCAATGCTCTCATAGGGCTTAAAATCGCTTGTTACGATAGCATCTTTAATAAATGGTTTGATTTGTTTGAGAGTGCCGTATGGGAGAATGATTTCATCTCCGTGCATCTCATAGAGATATAAATATTTGGGAGTATTCCCGATCCAAAACCCCATTCGCGTTTTCTTTGCGTACTCGGGATTTGGTAATTTGAGGTGTGCTTGACACCAAGAGATAATTTCCGTTGAAGGATTTTTAATTCGTATGTTGTTACTAACGGTTACTTGCACTTATCCACCCACTTTCCAAGCGGTTTACCGAGTTCGTGTATCTCGGAGAATGAGAGATATGATTGGACTTGCTTATATCCTTGTATGCAGATATGAGGCATCATATAGATTTCCCCGGTGGGCACTTTAAGAGCAAACCACCCTTGACCATTACCTCGCTCGTTCCACAGGCTCATTGCTAATTCCTGATTTTCTTCGACTCGGCTTAATGCAAAACCTTTACTAGAACAGACTTTTGCATCAATTAGATAGGCTGTCTTGTTCTTAACTGCTATGATGTCGGCAGGTTGTCCTGCTTTATTCATATTTAAGAGATGAACCCAAAAGCCATATTCAAACAATTTCTCACATAACTCGGCTTCAAAACTGTTGCCTAGTGTCTTGTTAGTCATTTTTCTGTCCTTTCTTATTGTCTACGGATAATACAAGCCGAACTGCCGCCTGTTTTATCCTTTCCATTCTCCTCTCCCTCTCCTCATCGGTGAGTATTGGGGAGTAGAATCTTGCCACATTATTATTTACTTCGATGACGATGGGTTCTCCGTAAACATCATTCTTCATAGAACGTTCCCCCTTCCTTATGTTTAATAATATGTGGTTAAATTTGAGGTATGACTTAACTTGAAATCAAGTCATTAAAGGTAAAAAAAATATTTGCGTATTCATTGACTTGAAATCAAGTCATTAGTCATAAAAAAAATATTCACATACGGATGTTATGGGAATATTTAGAAGCCTACAAACCTTTTCAATTTCGCCCTGTGTCCAAGCCGAGGTGCCGTTCAGCCTAGAACTCAAAGTACTTCTAGAGACATTGAGTGCGTTAGCGAAATTATCAAAGGTTGCATAGGAAGCCTTGATTTTTTCCCTCAATTTTCCATAGGTTCTCATCTTGTTTCTCCTTTCTCAATGTGACTTGAAACCAAGTCATTTGTGATAAGTATACACCTTTTGGATTGATTTGTCAATAGGTTTTGCACAATTTTCAAAACATTTTTCAAAAATCGACTTGATATGTTGACAAATTCACACATTCGTGATATAATGTATTTACTCTAGGAGGTGAAATAATGGCAGAGTGGGTAAAAACTTCCTCAACTTCGTTGAGATTACAAGAAATAATGAATAAGAAACAACTGAAACAGGCAGATTTAGCAAGAATGACCGGCATCAGTAGAGGTGCTATAAGTAATTATGTTCTTGGTAGATATGAACCGAAATCAGATGTTATTAGTAAATTTGCCAAGAGCTTGAACTGTTCTGAAATATGGTTGTGGGGATATGATGTTCCTATGGAAAGAGCTTCCACAAAAGCTACAAACACTATAGAAGTAACGGAAGATGAGCAGAAACTATTAGACTTGTTTAGGCTAGTTCCTGAAAGTCAGCAACAGATGGTGTTGCAAATGATTGAGATCGCGTTAAATACCAACAAATAGTGTTAAGAGCAGTTAGCAATGCTTTTTCGGGGTGATTTTGTTCTCTAATGAGATTTAGTAATGTTAACTCGTTTTCGGTCATAGAATATCATCCCCCTTTCTATAGTTTGGGTTTCTGTACTCAAACTTCCGTATAACGTTCGACTATCCAAACGTCTTACTCGCATTCTAACATAGTAATTAAATGTAGTCAATGGTGGATATTTCTATCTTTCCAAACTATTA
>JAEIGA010008353.1_pt1 | contig 15685 bp, 13 predicted proteins | sample 9270691 | NCBI WGS metagenome assembly JAEIGA01 (sample SAMN17057246, study PRJNA624740) | gut metagenome | biome: biome; isolation source: fecal sample | host: Bos grunniens | place: China: Xizang | collected 2019
AAATCATATGTTGATAAGTACACAGGTATTGATATTACAGAAGAAAGAATCGTCAAAACACTTTCTGCACTCGGCTTTGGTGTTGAGAAAAACGGCGACGACTTCACAGTAAGCGTACCATCTTTCAGAGCAACAAAAGATGTTACAATCAAGGCTGATATAATTGAAGAAATTACCCGTATTTACGGTTACGATAACTTCAGCATTATTACAACAAGAAGTCCATTAAAGCCTGTTAACAGCTCTCCTGTTCGTTCTCAGAGCAATGAAATAAAAGATATTCTTGTTAAACACTTCAACCTTCACGAAGTTCATTCATATATCTGGGGCGACGTTAGAAAATACAAGAAGCTTGGTATTGAGGTTGAAGATAATGTTAAGGTTCTTAATATTGAAAGTTCAGACAACGGTACTATCCGCAACTCTATGATTCCAACTCTTCTTCAGGCAGTTTCCGAAAACAAAGATTATGGTGAAAGCTATGGTATTTTTGAAATCGGTAGAGTTGTTAAAGGCGTCAGGGAAGATGGAACCGCAAATGAACGCAGAAGTTTAGGTATTGTGCTTTATGATAAAACAACAAGTGAAAAAGACTTATTCTTTAAAGCAGTTACTCTTGTAAAAAACCTTTTCACTCAGATAAAGCACAAGGACGCTGTTCTCAAAAAGGTTGCGCCAACACATGCTTATGAACATCCAAAGAACACAGCAGAAATTTCTTGTGATGGTGTTGTTGTAGGTACACTCAATACTCTCCATCCAACAAACGCGCAGAAGCTTGACAAAGTTGGTAAAGCTGTTTGTATTGAAATTGATGTTGATACATTTGTTGACGATATTAAGGGCGCAAATATTGATTTCTTTGAACCATCTGCACAGCAATCAACATACTATGATTTATCCCTCGTTCTTAAAGCAGGCGTTACATTTGCTGATATGTGCCAGTGCTGGAACTCTTTGGGTCTTGAGGAACTTCAGTCCTATAAGGTTATTGATACTTACGAGAACGAAACAATGAAGAGTGCTACAATCCGTCTTACATTCTCTGCAAAAAACAGAACTCTCGAAATGGAAGAGGTTCAGGGTTGGATTGATACAATTCTTCAGAAACTTAATAGCATAGGCATTGAATTAAGAGCATAATTAAAATTTTCTTAATAATTATGTGTTGTAATTTTGTTAATCATAGTATATAATATAAGATAATATTTAGGAGGTGTTACTATGACAGATAAAACAATCCAATTCACAATCAGCGATGAGCACGAAAAGGAAATGCGTGAGATTCTTGTTTCAGTTTATAATTCTTTAGTTGAAAAGGGTTATAATCCTACCAGTCAGCTTGTAGGTTATATACTGTCAGAAGACCCCACCTATATCACAACACATAACAATGCTCGCAGCCTTATAAGAAAAATAGACAGAGATGAGCTTCTTCAGGTTCTTCTTAAATCTTATCTTAAAAGCTGATTGTTAAAAAGGAGTGTCTATTTTGGCAGATAATAAAAGCTTCCTCACCTATAAGGGTAAACCTCTTGTAAGAAAAGGAAATACAATTTACTATGGTGATATTAACGATCCTTATGTTACCCTTCTTTCTGTTGTTGAATCACATGAAGTTCACGGCGTTAAGATTGCTGATAAGGTTAAGGTTCAGTTAGTCAACACCAAAGAAGCTAATCCTCTTGCTGCTATTGAAAAAAGTTCTGATAAAAACGGAATGTATGCTGCTATTGAGATTGCTTCAATCTGGCTTGAAAGAGCTTTAAAATCATAAAAATGAAATCCTTCATCCTGTAAAACTGGGTGAAGGATTTTAATTTGTAAATATTAAGTTAATACTCTTGATTTATATCTAAATTTAGAGTAAAATAGTTGTTCGTCAACTTAATCAAGGAGGGAAAGTTATATAATGAAGTTAATAAAAAACACGTTTTTATATTTATTGTGTATATCAATTTTTCTTATGACTTTTTCCCCTGTGGCATCAGCACAAGAAGAAATTGAGCAACAGAATGTATTTAACAATAAAACAATATCAATTCTTGGCGATAGCATAAGCACATACGCTAATGTATCATCAGGTTTAGCTGCTGATACCACAAATACAACCATCAAAAACAACCGTGTTTATTATACTGATGGCAGAACTGACGTTACTTTAAACGACACTTGGTGGATGAAAGCGGCTGAGGCTTTAGGCGCAGAAATATTAGTTAACAACTCATATTCAGGAACAACAATTTTCTCACCGTTTTCAGATAACGATGAACTTGGTTACTTATCAAGACCATATAATCTTCACGACAATACAGGCGAAAATGCAGGACAGGAACCTGATATTATCGCCATTTATATGGGAACAAATGATGTATCCTACCATAAATCACGATTAGGCTCATTTGAAGACATTAACTTTGATACTCTGATAAGAACTGTTAAAGGAAGTACTGTTTACGCAAAACCCAACACATCTTGTGAAGCATATGCAATTATGCTTCATAAAATTCAGCGTACATATAAAAATGCAGAAATTTATTGTTTTACCTCTTTACCAAGACTGACAGAAAACAGTAGCGATAATGCAATAACAGACGGTTTTAATAAATCAATAATTAAGATAGCTGAATATTTTAATTGCTTTATTGTTGATTTATATAATGATAGCGGTTTCACTGAAGACACAAGAACACTTAAAAGATATTATAGCGATGGCTACATTCATCCTAACAAAAAAGGTATGAATGCAATATCAAACGCATTTTTATCATCTGTTTATAAAAACAGCCGTTATATGAACAGAAATGACGTTTACAATATATCTTACGATTTAAAAGATGTTATTGTAAATGAAGGCTTTTTAAAAACCATCTCTTCTGAAAGCGAATTCAGATGTACTTTTTCACAATTAAAATATGGTGATTACAACATATCTGTAACCATGGGTGATGAAGATATTACAGAATCTGTTGTAAATGGAAATAAAATTTTCGTCCCACAAGTTACAGATAATATAACGATTAAATCAACAGTAACCGATGTTAACAGACAATACCATAATTATCGCTTTGAAAAGAACGACAGCAGATTAATTAATATTAATCAAAACGAAAACCACAGTAATATTCTCACTTATAGTGAGAACGGAGACATCACTCTCCAGACACCTTCAACGCTTTGTTATGATAAGCCTTGGTCTGTTATTTTCAATACAGTTGGTAATTTAAGTGGTAAGATTCACATTCTCGGTACTAATGAAGAAAATGGCTATAACATTGTATTGGATTGTGAAAACGGCATTTTGGGATTAAGCAAAAACAATTCAACTGAAAAAATTTATGGTATAAGCCTCAAAACATATAACATAGACCCCAGCCTTCCCCACACGTATAAAATTACGAATTCACATAATACAACCGGAATTAACACTTTTACAGTTTATGTTGATAGTAAAGAAACCGGAAAATTGGATTCATACTTTGTTGATTCAGTTATTCAAGGAAAAGATATAAGTCCTATTTATGAATGTGATTTCATATTTGATGTTATAAAAAAAGATTGCTTGAATGGTATAAATTACATACAATTATGGGAAAGCGATTCTCTTTTTAACCATATACACACATATAATTATCCTGAAACAACATCACCTACATGTGATGAATATGGTTCAACAATTACTACATGCGATTGTGGAATAAAGCATATAATACCAAATATTGAACCTTACGGACACACAGAAGGAAATTGGATTATATCAAAAATTACAACAGCTGTTGAACCTGGTGAAGCATACAAAAAATGCACTGTATGCGGTGATGTTACACAAACCAAGACAATTCCCCAATTAAAGTGTGATAAACCTGATATAAACACAATTGTTAACACTGAGGATGGCGTAAAAATCATCTGGAACAAGGTTACAGGAGCAGATTCCTATCGCGTTTATCGCCATACACCTCACGGAAATTGGATATATCTTTGCACTACAAGTTCAACAGTTTTTATAGACACACAAGTTGATAACGGATATTGGTATTATTATACTGTAAGAGCAGTAAACGAGGCTGGCTACTCGGATTTCAATAAAAATGGTAGCATTATACAATATCTTAATGCACCAAAATTCAAATCCCCTGCCAACAACGCAAATGGTATAACAATTTCGTGGAACAAAGTACAAGGTGCCACTGCCTACTACATCTATAAAAAAGTAGGAAATGGAAACTATCAGTATTATTGCCGTACAACATCGACCTCATATACTGATAAAAAAGTATATAACGGACTTACTTACTCATACAGAATTAAAGCTTGTAGAAACAAAACAGTTTCAGGTTTTTATTTTGATGGAGTTACTATAAAAAGGCTTATTGCACCTACATTGAAAACGCCTTTAAATACAGACTCAGGCATTAAAATTCAATGGAACAAATTAAATGGTGCGCAGGGATATTTCATTTACAGAAAAGAAGGTAAATATTGGAAATATCTTGGAAAAACTACTGCAACAACATTTACTGATACAAAAGCCTCTCCAGGTAAAACATATATCTATACTGTTAAAGCGTACAGTTCAGAAGGTTACCATTCTGCATACAATACATCAGGTATAAAATACAAACGCCTTAAGACACCAAGTGTTTATGACTTTGATGCATCAAAAAATGGTATAAAAATCAAGTGGTATGCAGTTCATGGAGCCGAGGGCTACTACGTTTACAGGAAGACCGGAAACGGAAAATGGGAATATATTGGTAAAACAGCAAACAAATACTTTACTGATTCAACCGCAAAAAAAGGAACAACATATACATACACTGTTAAAGCATATAGTGGTTCATATGTTTCCACATACAGTGCAAAAGGTATAAATGCCAAAAGATAAAAGGAGCGTGTTCACCTAAATAGGTGAACACGCTTTTAAAATTCAACAAATATCAGGTGAGGTTTATTAAAAACCCTTACAGGAATAATACTATTGCCGATTCCTCTGCTAAGAATCAACGTTGTATTGCCCTCTTTATATTCTCCACCTGTATACACAGGAAAAAATCCTTGATCAGGAGCAATTAAACCTTGATTAATTATTCTTCCCTGACCGCCATGGGCGTGTCCCGAAAAGACTAAATCAAAACCATACTCCGCGTAAACAGGAAGTTGTTCAGGATGATGAGCAAGAAGAATATTATATTCATTCTTATCAATCTTAAAGCCATCGCAAAGTGCAGATGATGCACCATCAATTTCATAACTATATGAACAATGGAAATATGGATCATCTATGCCGTAGATATTAACCTTTGAGTCATTGGGTAATATAACACTCTCTGTACTTTGTCTGAGAACGAATACCCCCATATTCTGGAGACTTTTAATCATATCATCAAAAGCGTTTTGGTCTTCTATACTCACATTACATTCGTGATTACCTGTAACGTAATAAACAGATGTATATTCACATAGTTCAGAAACAAAGGAAAGCGATGTATCAATATCCGTTTTGCTTTTATCAATCAAATCCCCTGTAATGAAAATCAAGTCAGGGTTTTCTTCATCAAGAGCTTTAAAAATAGCTTTATTAGTTATTTCAGATTTTCTGTTATGATAATCTGAAATATGAGCTATTTTTAAGCCTTTCAAATTTTCTGCTTTGGTATCCTCTATTTTGATTTTCTCAATATCCAAAGAAAAATTATCATATACAAGAAAACAGGAAAAACAAAAACAGACGACGATAAAATCAACAACAAATTTACGCGGTAGTTTTCTTTTTTTAATCAGAAAACTTCTGATTTTATTCATTATAAAATTTCACCGTTTTCAATGGCGTGAATCTGGTCGACTCTACGCTGATGTCTGCCACCTTCAAATTCAGTGTTAATAAAAACATCAACAAGTTCACAAGCAAGGCCGGCACCAATTACACGTGCGCCCATGCAAAGTACGTTTGCATCGTTATGAAGACGTGTAAACTTTGCACTGAAATAATCTGAACAACAAGCAGCTCTGATACCTTTAACCTTATTAGCTGCCATAGAAATACCTATACCTGTACCGCAGCAAAGAATAGCTTTATCTGCCTCGCCGCATGTTACTTTAAGGCAAGCCTTCTGCGCATACTGAGCATAGTCAACAGATGCTGTTGATTCTGCTCCACAATCAATATACTCTACACCCTTTTCGTCAAGGTATGCTTTAATCTCCTCCTTAAGTGGGAAACCTGCGTGGTCTGATGCTAATGCTAACATAATAAAACTCCTTTATTATTTGTTCTTGTTCTTTAATTCTCTTTCTGCCTGAGAAAGACGAAGATAATTAGGTAAAACAGAGTGTGCTTCTACTCCATTTTCACCATTCAAAATTTGTTCTGCAGCAATAAGGCAGACGTTTGACGCACTTTGATAGCGAATTGAAGGCGATGAAGTACAAACACAACTTATCATATCCTTCAATTTGTTAAAGGCAACCTGAGTGCCGTCGCCAATTAAAACAATAGGTTTATTAATGTCCTTTAATTTATCCGCTAATTCATCAATGGTTATTGCTTCATCTTCCGTAACACGGTTAAACCCATCTAAGCAGTCAAACTGAGCTGTATAAACCTGATTACAACGAGCATCCATAACAGACACCGCATGGCAACCCGTATTTTCCAGAGGCTTAGCAATTGCTTCAAGAGTAGAAATTTCAATACAAGGAATTTTTAACGGCTGAGCCATACCCTTAACAGCTGAAACACCTATACGAACACCTGTAAATGAACCGGGACCATTTGAAACTGCAATATAATCAACATCATTTAAAGAGATATTTGCGGTTTTTAACGTATCTTCAACCATAGGTAAAAGAGTCTGACTGTGAGTAAGACCTGTATTCGAAAAACACTGGGCTATAATTTTTCCATCACTATAAATTGCCACACTTGCTGCAGTTGCAGAGCTTTCAACGCCAAGAATCTTCATAAACAGTATCACCACTCATTCTTAATATACGCTGATCGTCTGTTTCACCGCGCATAATTTCAATCTTAATAAGTTTATCTTCAGGCAATGTATTCTCTATATTTTCGCTCCACTCAACTGCAAGCACGCCGCCCCAATCAAGATAATCGAAAAAGCCTGTAGAACACAAGTCATCGAATGTTGTTATTCTGTACATATCAAAGTGGTAAAGTGTTTTATCACCATGATATTCGTGAACAAGAGAAAATGTAGGGCTTGAAACATCTTCATTTATACCCATTCCTTTGGCGAGCCCTGCGGTAAAACGCGTTTTACCCATACCGAGTCCACCAAAATATGCAACAGTTTCACCGCCCGTTAGAACGCTACCTAATTTTCTTGCAAATTCTTCCGTCTGCGCAGGTGAATTTGATACAACTTCTACCATAAGCACCTCAAAAAATCAAAACACTTGAAATTGATTTATATTATATGTATAATACCAATTATAGAAGATAAAATCAAGGGGGCAAGTTGCCTTGAGGAAAATTTTTCCTTTAATAAAACAATTCACAGATGAAACTAATAAGTTTCTTCTTTTTTTAATAACTGCTGCTTCAATTTACGGAATTATTATGGTGCATAGTACTACTCGTTGGTTACTTGAAGATGGTCAAATTTTTTATCGTGATGCTATAGTTATGATGGTTGCAGCAATACTCGGTATTGTTATGGCTTTAGTAATTTCGGCAATCGACTATGAATTTGTAACAAAGCTTTGGCCAATTATCGGTGTTGTTTGCATTATCCTGATGATTATAACACTGATATTTGGTGCCGCGCCTGAAGCCCGACCTGACTCAAAATGTTGGTTAAAATTTGGGTCTGTGTATTTTCAGACATCAGAGCTTGTAAAAATTGGCTTTGTCATAACCTTTTCCATGCATCTTGAATTATTAAAGGATAAAATCAACGACTTTAAATCTTTATTACTTTTAGGGGTTCATGCAGTTATTCCTATTGGTCTTGTTGTTTTAACCGGCGATATGGGTTCTGCTCTTGTTTTCGTATTTATAACAATTGCTATGCTTTATTTTGCGGGATTACATATTGGTTTCTTTGCCGCAGGCGGAATACTCGCACTTGCTGCCTCACCTCTTATATGGATGTTTGTTTTCAGTGAATATCAAAGAACTCGATTCCTTGCTCTTTTCAGACCTGATGAATTTGCAGATGAAGCTTATCAGCAATTAAAAGGACTTAATGCGTTAGGCTCAGGCGGTTTCTTTGGCCAGGGAATTTTCAAAGGAACTTATACACAAAACGGTATTGTTCCTGAGCAAGAAAATGATATGATTTTCACTGCTATAGGTGAAGAAACAGGCTTTTTCGGTTGTATTATTACGTTAGCTCTTCTTTTCCTGATTTGCTATGAAATGATTAAAATCGGTAAAAATACAAGAGAATTTTCAACACAGATGATATGCTACGGAATGGCTGCAATTATTGCCGCACAGGTAGTTATTAATGTTGGTATGGTACTTATGCTTCTTCCTGTTATTGGTATTACCCTTCCATTCTTCAGTGCAGGTGGTTCAAGTACGCTTTGCTTATATGTTGGTGTTGGCCTCGTTTTCAGTATTTACAGATTTAACCGTTCACGCGAAGTTGTAAACTTCAGGCTTTCAAGAATTGCCTCACCATTTAGTGAACTATAAAATAAAAACTGCGTTCGATATAGTTAAGAATCGAATGCAGTTTATTTTTATATCTTTTTAAGTTTAGCAACCTTGGCCATAACTTTCTTTGTACCTACATCATCAAAGGCAACTTCAAGCACCATATCACCACCAACGGCTTTTGCGCTTATGATAAGTCCTTGTCCAAATGTTTTATGTTCTACCTTGTCGCCCACCTTAAAATCAAGGCTTACAGACTCAGTTTTAGAGGAAGCGGAACCACCACTGAAGCCACCCCGTGAAAATCCGCTAGCTGATGTCTGAGGTTTACTCTGATCAGGTCTGTTTCTTTGATAATCGCCAACGGAAGAGCCGCCAAAAGTACGAGCACCGCCAAATGAGCTCTGACCATAACCGCCGCTTTGAGAATAACCGCCGTAGAAGGTCTGCTGAGGCTCGTTACGGACAGCATCAAGTAAATCTTCGGGTATTTCAGAAACAAAGCGTGATGGCCTTGTAAGGCTTGTATTGCCATATATCATTCTTGAACGAGCGTTAGTTATATAAAGCTTTTCCTTTGCTCTTGTAATTCCTACATAACATAGTCTTCTTTCCTCTTCAAGTTCAGTTGGGTCATACATAACCTGATTACCGGGGAAAAGACCTTCTTCAACACCAACAATAAATACAACGGGAAATTCAAGACCTTTAGCTGAATGAAGAGTCATCATAACAACAGATTCAGCATCAGCATTATAATTATCAATATCAGTCATCAAAGCAACTTCTTCAAGGAAGCCTGAAAGTGTACCACCCTCATTTTCTTCCATATATCTTATAAGGTTTGCAAGAAGCTCCATAACGTTCTGCTTACGCTCATCTGCTGTTTCTTTATCAAGGTCCAAAGACTCCATATAACCTGTTTTTGTTATAACATCGTCGTAGAAATCCTGAATATCTTTTTCTTCTAAAGACTCAGCAAGAGTATTTAAAAGATTAGTAAACTCTGTAAGTTTTGCTGATGCTCTCGAAAGCATAGGATAATCATTTGCGTGAGAAATTACATCATAGAAAGTTGTACCTAAACCATCTGCAATAGAAGACGCATTATTAATGGTAGTATCACCTATACCTCTTTTAGGCTCATTGATAATACGCTTCATACGAACTGTATCTGCAGGGTTTGCGATAACAGAAAGGTATGCAAGTACATCTTTAACCTCTTTTCGGTCATAGAATTTATGACCGCCGAAAATCTTATATGGTACACCATTATAAACAAGAGAACGTTCAATGCTGCTTGACTGAGCATTAGTTCTGTAAAGGATTGCAAAATCAGAAAGACTTCTTCCTGTTGCAACAGCATTAAGAATTTCATCTGCAACATAACGACCTTCGTCGCGTTCATCTGATAAAACTCTGAATGTTATTTTTTCTCCACCGTCTTTTTCAGTCCAGAGGGTTTTGCCTTTTCTGCCCTGATTATTTTTAATAACAGCATTAGCGGCATCAAGAATAACTGATGTCGAGCGGTAATTCTGTTCAAGACGAATAACAGCTGTTTCTTCAAACTGATTTTCGAATGACAAGATATTTTCAATTGTAGCACCGCGGAATTTGTATATACTCTGGTCGTCATCACCAACAACACATATATTACGATAACCACCTGCAAGAAGAGCGGTAAGAACATACTGGGCGTGGTTAGTATCCTGATACTCGTCAACCATAATATATCTGAAACGACGCTGATAATATTCAAGAACATCAGGATTTTCTTTTAAAAGCTTAACTGTATTTACTATAATATCATCGAAGTCCATAGCATCGGCTTTTTTTAGCATTTCTTCATACTTAACAAAAGCCTGTCCTATCATTTTTTTATTAATATCATAACCTGCTTCATCACAATATTCTTCGGGAGTTATAAGCGAATCCTTAGCTTTACTTATCTGCGAAAGAACATACTTTACAGGAAGACGTTTTTCATCAATATCAAGAACGCGTAAAACCTCTTTCATTACGCGCCTTGAATCATCTGTATCATAAATAGTAAAATGCTTGGAAAAGCCTATTCTATCGCTATCACGGCGAAGAATACGCACGCAACAGGAATGGAAAGTGCTTGCCCATACATCATTACCTTTTTCGCCAAGCATAGTTGTAAGACGCTCTTTAAGCTCATTGGCTGCTTTATTTGTAAATGTAATTGCAAGAATCTGCCATGGCTGAGGTGCATCTACGCTTAAAAGCCCCTGAATATCTAAAGGAACTTCTCCACCGTCATTTATATATTTTTCAAGTAAAACACAATCATTTTCTGTAGGCACTCTGTATGAAAAGTCCGAATGGTACGCGTTACCGTATTTTATAAGATAAGCAATTCTGTTTACAAGCACAGTTGTTTTTCCCGAGCCTGCACCTGCAAGAATAAGAACCGCGCCATTAGCCTGAAAAACAGCCTGCCTCTGCATATCATTCATTCTTGAAAACTCTTTTTCAATTAATTTTCTTCGTAAATCTGTAAAATTCATATGTACTTCCTTAATTATTGTTAATGACAACCCTTTGTATTTCTGAAAAGGTCTCATCTATTGATTTATAAATATCAAAAAAGCCACTTATAACCGCGTATTTAAGTAAAGGCTGTTCAGTCGATTTAAGACAATTTTTTATTGATAAAACTACACTTGTGTTAACCCCATTAAGCGTTGCTTTTGTTTCATTTATATACTTTAATGTTCTGGTTGGATTTTTCAAATCAGAAAAATAATCTATAACATTATTTTGCATATTAAAGGCATTACAAACGGATTCAATAAAAGTGAAATCTTTTATATCAACCAAAGCAACAACATTGTTTAGTTTAGAAATAAAATACATTTCATTACTCAGACAATGGGATAAGTTATAAATATCGTTGCGCTCAATTGGCGCAACGAATTCATTAAAAAGATTATTTGATAACTCCCATTTTAATCCTGAAAAACGGATTAATTCAGCATTAAATTCATTTGTCCGCACCATATTTTTAAAAGCGGAACCTACAGCAACGGACATTTCTTTCAACGTCTTGAAATAATCATAAGACTTTTTCAAGAGCACCTCATTTTATTTGTACAGTGATTCTCCGTTACTATCAATCGCAACAAGAAGCGGAAAATCTTTTACGACAAGTTTTTTTACTGATTCGCATCCTAACTCAGGGAAAGCAATAACTTCACATTCCTCAACGCATTTTGAATAAAGAGCGCCTGCTCCACCAACAGCAGCAAAATAAATTGCACCATTAGCTTTTATAGCATCAACAACCTCTTGGCATCTGCCACCTTTACCAATCATAGCCTTTTGCCCCAAAGAAAGCATAAGCGGAGAAAACTTATCCATTCTTGATGATGTTGTAGGACCAATGCTACCTATTTTAAGACCTTCTTTAGCAGGAGTGGGACCTGCAAAATAAACAACAGAGTTCTCAATATTGAAAGGTAACGGACTTTGTTGAGAAATAAGTTCGGTTAATTTTTTATGGGCGGCGTCGCGCGCTGTGTAAACTATGCCGCTGAGAAGAACTCTGTCTCCTGCTGAAAGCTTACCCACCCACTCATTAATATTCTCTGTATTAAGTTTATATTCGCTCATTCGTCAATTTGCTCGTTAGAAAAATCAACATTACCAACATTTTCTACGCCATAATCTGCAGGATTGATGGTAATTTCCGGCTCAACATCAACAACTGGTGCAAAATCATATTCAATTTGTGGCTCAACTTCATTGGAATCAGAAATTATACCACTATCTGAAATAAGAAGTTGAGCAGTTTTGCTCATATCACCTGTAAGAGCTTTGATTCTTAATTCAACCTCTTCAACTGACTTTGTAAAGCTTCTTGCAATTTCGCCTATACCTGTTGAAAGGTCATCTATTTTAAGAGCAGTTTCACCAATAGCTGTATAAACAGACCTTGTTACCGCATTAGCTTTTTCTTTAGCCTCTTCAACAAGCTCCTCTGAATGAATACGAGCATCGAGCATTGCAGCACCAACCTGACGCTCAAGGTCTTTTTTCTTTTCAGCTTCAACCTTTAATCTTGCAACCTCTGCACGCAAAGAATCAAGCTCTGACTGAATCTCATCGCTTGTTACTGTTTCGCTCAACTGACTATTAAGAGATTCGATTTCTGTATTCTTCTCGCTGATTTGAGTGTTGAGCGCTTCAATCTGTTCAGTTTTAACTGAAAGTTCATTCTGCGCCTCAACAAGCAATGATTTTACGCTTTCTAGTTCTGTTTTAATATCATCGCTTTCTTCTACAGTTCTTTTAAGTTCGAATAATTGAGAATTAACCTGCGCAAACTTTGCGTTGCTCTCCGAAAGTCTTTTATCAAGACTTGCTTTTTCTTCAAGGATTTTATTAACAAAATCCATAACCTCGTTTTTATCAAAACCACCGAAGGCTTTGCTCTTAAAAACCACATCGTTAGCCATATATACCCCTCCGTAAAATCAGGACATAAAAAAACATTATAAACATTTAATGATTATAACAGAATAATGTATATAAAACAACAAAAAATTTCAAAATTATGTTTATTTTTATTTTAAAGTAATGTATAATATTGGTAACATATGTGGAAAGGTTGTGTATTAATGAAAAAATCAGCAAAAGCATTATTAGGTGCAGCAGGTGTTTTCACAGGTATAGGAATTGGAATGAATGCCTTTGTTCTCACTCGTGTTTCAAAAACTTTTTCAGACAAGAAAAAAGAAATTGAAGAAAAGAAAAATCCTACAGATAAAACGCTTCCTGCTAACATTCTCAGAGCCGAGGGTGATGCCTGGGTTGATACACAGGATTACGAACATATTGTTATTAAAAACAGAGAAAATAAATCTATTCATAGCCTCGTTGTTAAACAAAAAGAACCATCAGATAAATGGCTCGTTTGTGTTCATGGTTATACAAGTTCCCCTAAGGGTATGGGCAGTTACGCTCTTCACTATTACGAAAGAGGATATAATGTTATTCTCCCTTGCCTGAGAGGACACGATATGAGTGAACACCAGCACATTTCAATGGGTTGGCTTGACAGACTCGATGTTGTTGACTGGATTCAGTATCTTATCAGCGTTTATGGAAGCGAAATAAAAATTGTTCTTCACGGCGTTTCAATGGGTGCGGCAACTGTTATGATGGCTACAGGCGAAAATCTCCCATTTAATGTTAAATGCTGCGTTGCAGACTGTGGCTTCTCAACAGTATGGGATGAATTCAAAAACGAACTTAAGGCTACATATCATCTTCACGCATTCCCTACCCTTCATTCAGCAAGCCTTGTAAGTAAGGTTTTTGGCGGCTACGGCTTCAAAGAAGCATCCAGCTTAAAACAGTTAAAAAAATCAAAGACACCTACTATCTTCCTTCATGGAGAAAAAGATGAATTTGTGCCTTACAGAATGATGGACCTTAACTATAACGCAGCAGCATGCGAGAAAGAAAAAGTTTCTATTCCTGACGCAGAGCATGCAGAAGCTCACCTTGTACACCCCGAAATTTATTGGCCGGCAGTATTTAAATTCGTTGATAAATATGTAAAATAATATAAATGCCCTTTGAGTATCACAGAATATTCAGGGGCATTTTTCATATTATATATACTGTCAACATTTGCATATGCAACATCTTGAAACTTTAGTTAAAAAAATCACAATATTTTGTAAAATACTCTTGCTTTTAGGTGTTTTTTATTGTAGAATATCTATGATTACAAAATAGGTTATTTTGGATTAATTTTACAGGAGGTTATACTAATGTCAGCATTAACCACAAACAAAAGCGTACTTTCCTGGATTGATGAAAAGGTTGAGCTTGTAAAGCCCGACAAAATCGTATGGATTGACGGTTCAAAAGAACAAATTGAAGAATTAAGAGCACAGGCTTGTGCTACAGGTGAGCTTGTTAAGCTCAATCAGGAGCTTCTTCCTGATTGCTATCTTCACAGAACAGCTGTAAATGACGTTGCTCGTGTTGAAGACAGAACTCTTATCTGCTCAAAGAAAGAAGAAGATGCAGGTCCAACAAACCACTGGATGGATCCCGAAAAAGCATATGAAATGCTTTATGATATTGCAAAAGACAGCTACAAGGGCAGAACAATGTATGTTATCCCTTATTCAATGGGCCCTGTAGGTTCACCTTTTGCTAAAGTTGGTATCGAGCTTACAGACTCTATTTATGTTGTACTCAACATGGTTATCATGACAAGAGTAGGTACAGCTGTATTAGAAGTTCTTGGAGATAGCGAGGATTGGGTACGTGGTCTTCACTGCCGTTGCGACATCGACGCTGAAAAGAGATGGATTTGCCAGTTCCCTGAAGATAACACAATTATCTCCGTTAACTCAGGTTACGGCGGAAACGTTCTTCTTGGTAAAAAGTGCTTTGCTCTTCGTATTGCTTCTTATCAGGGTAAAAACGAAGGCTGGCAGGCAGAGCATATGCTTATCCTTGGTATTCAGAATCCTAAGGGTGAGGTTAAGTACATCTGCGCTGCTTTCCCATCAGCTTGCGGTAAAACAAACCTTGCTATGCTTATCCCACCTGCTCTCTATCAGGAAAAGGGTTACAAAGTATGGTGCGTTGGTGACGATATTTCTTGGATTCGTAAGGGTCCTGACGGAAGACTTTACGCTATCAACCCAGAAAACGGCTTCTTCGGCGTTGCACCTGGTACAAACGTAAAATCTAACCCTAATGCTCTTGCTTCTACACAGAAGGGAACAATTTTCACAAACGTTGCTCATAACCTTGATAACAATACAGTTTGGTGGGAAGGTCTCGATAAGAATCCTCCTGCAAACGCTGTTGAATGGAAGGGCAACCCATGGAATGGTCAGGAAAGCGAAGAAAAAGGCGCACATCCAAATAGCCGTTTCACAGCTCCAGCTGCAAACTGCCCATGCCTCAGCTCAGAATTCGAGAATCCAAACGGTGTGCCGATTTCAGCTATCGTATTTGGTGGCAGACGCGCTAAGCTCGCTCCACTTGTATATCAGTCACGCGACT
>JAEIGA010008354.1_pt1 | contig 15685 bp, 14 predicted proteins | sample 9270691 | NCBI WGS metagenome assembly JAEIGA01 (sample SAMN17057246, study PRJNA624740) | gut metagenome | biome: biome; isolation source: fecal sample | host: Bos grunniens | place: China: Xizang | collected 2019
AAAATGCCACATTCCGAGTTGTTGATACAACCGCTGAGCTTGTAGATGGCGCAGATGTCGTGGTGTCGTGTATTACCGATGCCGGCGGTCTCTTGGTTGAGGATGAGAGGCTCTTCAAGCCAGGCGTTCTTGTCGTGCCTGTGCATACTCGCGGTTTCCAGAACTGCGATACCACCTTCGACAAGGTCTACGCCGATGATACTGACCATGTCAAGGGCTTCAAATATTTCTCGCAGTTCAGGGAGTTCCATCAGATTGAGGAGGTCCTCAAGGGCAAGGCTGAGGGTCGAAAGAGCGACACCGAGCGCATCCTATCCTACAACATCGGCCTCGGTCTGCACGATGTCCTCTACGCCTCGCGTATCTACGATATGTTGAAGTAGCCACAACAACCAACCTCCCACACACTCCCCCACCCACAGACAAAGTCTACACCCAGGGCTTAGATAAGATTAAATAATTGCATAATCACCTCCTACGCTCAACGAGTGACAATAAGGAGTTTTATAGGTAGAATAAATAGTGCCATCTGCGCAAAGAAACAAGTACGATCCAGACTATGAGCGAGCAACCGAAACAGCATCTGAATGATGTATATGTAATACGACCATTAGCAATTTTTTTGTTGGTCGTGTGGCACTCATTTATAATATACACTGGAGGCTGGAAAGAGCCAATAGACTTTACGCCTGTTCCTGGTTATTGGTGGTTAGCAAAGGCATCATACGCATTTATGCTGGAGTTATTTGTATTTATCTCTGGCTACGTATTTGGATTATCATTGCAAAAGAAGAATCTTGGAATTAAGAGCGTTGCGATTGGTAAATTAAAGAGGTTGATTGTCCCAAGTATATTGTTCAGCATCATATACTATCTATTATTCTACAATCTTAGCAATTTTTCTATTCTAAGTTTTATATATGACATTATAAATGGGTGCGGACATATGTGGTTTTTACCAATGCTATTTTGGACTACAATAATTGCTTATGTGATAGATAAAATAGACATTCACCCCTTGCTAAAGCTCGTAGGCGTTTGCTGTTTTCCCCTTTTGTCTATAATTCCAGCGCCATTAAGACTATCTACTGCACTATACTACATCCCATTTTTCTATGCAGGTATATTAGTTTATAGAAATCGTGATGCTATCATTAACAAAATATGTTCACGATTGTCTCTTAGTGTACTAATCGGGAGTATTTTAGTAGTTGTTTTTATATCAACAACATTTCTCAATCGAGATATATTACCTATTCTCTCCAATAGCGACTCCATAATTGTAAAAGGCGTCATATATGCATGTAAGAGATACTCCCAACTACTATGTGCAGTTTGTGGGATTGCATTTATATACAGCATTGTGAGCTATTTAATCCACATCAAAAAAATACAAATACCTAAGTGGTTCATTGAGTTAAACGCCACATGTTTTGGAGTATATTTATTCCAACAGTTTATTCTTCAAATATTATACTATAAAACATCACTTCCAAGTTTAGCTGGACCGTACTGGTTGCCTTGGGTCGGATTGGTTGTGACACTTATTCTCTCCTATTTATTGACAAAACTATCGCTTAAGACAAAGATAGGAAGGCAATTGATGTAAAATATGTCGGGTGTAAATAATAACGCTGTTGCAAATGCCACAAAATGGTCTGCAATCACAGAGCTAATTGCAAAACTGATATTACCGATAACCAATATGGTTTTGGCTCGACTGTTAACACCAGAGGCATTTGGTGTTGTAGCAACCATTACCATGATTGTAGCCTTTGCTGAGATATTTACCGATGCTGGTTTTCAGAAATACCTAATCCAACATGAGTTCACAGACGAGATTGATAAAGAAGAGTCTACAAATGTAGCATTTTGGAGTAACTTCGTATTATCGTTATTCTTGTGGCTGATTATTGGTATATTTTGTGAACCTCTTGCAATACTTGTCGGCAACCCTGGCTTAGGTCATGTTATAACGATAGCTTGTATCTCTATCCCATTAGCAGCATTTTCAAGTATTCAAATGGCACTATATAAAAGAGATCTTGACTTTAGGACTCTCTTCAAAGTGCGTATTGCTGGCATATTGGTTCCAATTTTAGTAACGATCCCATTGGCTTTATGGCTTCGTACATATTGGGCACTTGTTATAGGCACAATGGCCACGAATCTTGTAAACGCTATAGTTCTTACGGTATACTCAAAATGGAGACCTCGCCTATACTACTCTTTTGGGAAGTTGAAGGAGATGCTTTCGTTTAGTATTTGGTCTGTAATTGAAGCCATTTCAATATGGATGACAAATTACTTGGATATATTTATTATTGGTATTTTCCTTAATGAATACTATCTTGGCATCTATAAAACATCAATGACAACAGTCGGACAGATTACATCATTGATTACTGCTGCAACTACTCCGATTCTATTTTCAGTTTTGTCTCGACTACAAAATGATCGTACACAGTTCCAGGAAATGTTTTTTAAATTCCAAAAATTGGTCGGCATCTTGGTTATACCTCTTGGTGTAGGCATTTTCTGTTTCAGGGATCTTATTACAGAGATCTTGCTTGGAGGACAATGGGTAGAGGCTGCTAATTTCATAGGCTTATGGGGTTTAACAAGTGCTGTCACCATTGTATTGGCTCATTACTGCAGCGAGGTGTATCGTTCGTTAGGCAAACCAAAACTTTCAGTATTAGCACAACTTCTGCACATCATAGTATTGTGTCCTGCAATGCTTATCGCAACTAAATACGATTGGGAAACAATTTATATAACAAGATCGGCAGTTAGATTGGAGTTAGTACTTGTTAATCTTGGTATCATGTATTACATAATCAAACTCTCGCCTGTTAAGATGGTTTCGAATGTATTTCCGTCAATTATATCAGCAGCAATAATGGGGGTAGTTGGAGTTGGACTACTTTCGATAGGAACATCAATATGGTGGCAATTGATATCCATCATATTGTGCATTGCCATCTATTTCTTGGTAATAAGTCGATTTAGTATCGAGAGACAATTGCTGTACAACTTTGTAAAGCAACGAACAAAAATTTAAGAATAATATGTTCAAAGTACTTATTGCTGGAGACTATTGTCCTAATGCACGCATCGCACAGATGGTTGATAAACAGGACTATGTCTTCTTCGACCAAATAAAAGATTTCGTTAAGCAAACAGATTATTCAATCGTTAATTTTGAGTGTCCAATTGTAGAGGGAAATGCGAAGCCTATAAAGAAATGTGGCCCTTGCCTAAAGACCAATCCCAATGCTGTAGACGCAATCAAATATGCAGGCTTTGACTGTGTTACTTTAGCCAATAACCATTTCCGCGATTTTGGCGATGGTGGCTGCATATCAACTCTTAACGAGTTAAATAGGCTGAATATTGATCATGTCGGAGGAGGTAGAAATATACATGAAGCGCAACAAATACTATACAAGGAAATTAACGGTAAGAAGTTGGCAATTGTAAACTTTTGCGAAAATGAATTTTCTATCGCAACAGCTAACAGCGCTGGTGCCGCACCATTAGATACGGTAGACAACTTCCATCAAATAACAGATGCACGCAAAAACGCGGATTGTGTTCTAGTAATTATCCATGGTGGACACGAGCACTATCAATTGCCAAGCCCACGAATGAAGAAGCTATATCGCTATTTTGTAGAACTTGGGGCTGATGCTGTAGTAAATCATCACCAACATTGTTTCAGCGGATATGAGTACTATAACGGGAAACCTATCGTGTATGGTCTGGGTAATTTCTGTTTCGATGAAAATGGGCAACGCAATAGTATTTGGAATGAAGGTTATTTGGCAACAATAGATTTTAGTACTGCACAGCCATCATTGCATATCACCCCATATATACAGTGTAACAACGAAGCTTCGGTAAATATCTTAGATAGTAATGCACAATGTCTTTTCAATAAGAGGCTATCTGAATTTAATGAGATAATCCAAGATGATATCCACTTGCAAAGTTATTTTAACGAATGGGTTAAAAGTCGTGAACGATGGGTTTATAGCCTATTTAATTCATATCACAACCGTTATCTAAATGCCGCTGCTAACAGGAGTTGGATTCCATATCCAGCCCCTAAAAAAGAGATTGGAGCTATTTTGAATTACATATCTTGTGAGGCGCATCGCGACATAGTATTGGATGTGTTGAAACAAAAATTCACAATGTAATAATACATATGAACAAACTGAAAAAACTAATAGAATACATCTTGCACAATCCGCGAGCATTGATACTTGCTATTCTTGTTAGATTGGCACCAATTATCCCAGACAGACAATACCTAAAATGGATGTTCCGTCTTAGAATGGGCTACAAATTAAATCTTGACAACCCTCAGACTTTCAGTGAGAAGTTGCAATGGCTAAAACTCTATAACCGTAAGCCAGAATATACTCAAATGGTCGACAAGTATGAGGCTAAGAAGTATGTTGCGAGCATTATCGGCGAGGAGTATATTATCCCAACATTAGGCGTATGGGATAAGTTTGACGATATCGATTTTGATAAGCTACCTAATCAGTTTGTTCTTAAAACAACGCACGGAGGTGGCAATACCGGTGTTGTTATTTGTAAAGACAAATCGAGCTTTGACAAAGCCAAGGCAAAACAAAAGTTGGAGAGATCATTGAAGTCTGACATATACAAATCTTTGAAGGAGTGGCCCTACAAGAATGTTAAGAAGCGTATTATTGCAGAAGAATATCTTTCAGAAGAAATTACACCAGAGAATCCAACGGGAGATATTATCGACTATAAGTTCTTCTGTTTTAATGGAGAGGCTAAAGCTGTGCTGATTGCTACTGAACGTCATTCTACAACAGGTGTATGTTTCGACTATTTCGATAAGGGTTTCAACCATTTCCCTTTTGAGCAAGGTGGTCCAAACTCAAAAAAAGAGATAAAAAAACCTCAATATTTAGAAAATATGTGGGAGATAGCTGACAAACTATCGAAGGATATTCCACATGTAAGAGTCGATTTATATTGCATAAAAGGATATATATATTTTGGAGAGTTGACATTTTTCGATTCTAGTGGTCTTGAAGAATTCAACCCCAATGAATGGAACTATAGATTTGGTGAGTGGATAACATTGCCAGAATAAATGACTTTTATAAACGCTTACACGAATTAATCTGATGAAACTAAATATAGTTGGAGCATGTCAAGCTCTAGGCTGTGGTCGTGATGGTGTACAATATGGGCCAGATTCTTTGCGAAAGAATGGTTTGATGGAAAAACTTAAGCATCACAATATCAGTATTACAGATAGCGGGAACATATACAATGACGAAAGCATAGTATGCCTGCCAAATAAAAAGCTAAAAAACTATGAGAAGATTGCCGATTTTTGCAATCGTTTAGCAGATAAAGTCAGCCAGAGCTTTAGTGAGGGTTATTTCCCGTTGGTGCTTGGCGGAGATCACTCTTTGGGTATTGGAAGTGTATGCGGAGCTTCTAAAGCATTAAATGGCGATGATTTATGTGTCATATGGATAGATGCTCACACAGACATCAATACACAAGACACTTCTCCAACTGGTAACATTCATGGCATGACACTAGCCTCTGCCCTTGGTTTTGGAGATGAGTATTTATCTAGTATTTGTGGCGTGGGTGCAAAAATCAAGGCTCAAAATCTTGTCTACATCGCATCAAGAGACATTGACGAAGGGGAGACAAAGATTCTTAGAGATAATGATATCGCTGTTTTCCATATGAATGACATCGTAGCCGAAGGTGTTGACAAGATATCAGAGCGAATATATAGCCATCTGATGAATCTCGCCACATCAAAGATCTATTTAAGTATAGATATCGATGTTATTGACCCAATATTAGCCCCTGGCACTGGAGTTCCAGTTCCAAATGGAATAGACAAAAATACCCTATTGAAGTTTATTGATGTTATTGCACGAACAAAAAAAATTAAAGGTGCTGAATTAGTTGAGGTCAATCCCACAATTGATGATAAAAATAACACAACCTCATATTTGGCAATTGATATCATTGATTACTTAATAAGCCGAGTTAAAGAAAATTTAAATTAAAGATAAATTAAGTAATTTGTACTCATAAAAGTTGAATAAAAGTTTTATTTTTACAAAATAGGGTCACAAATTATTATATTGTATTAAATTGCCGAATAAAACTTTATGAAACAATATCTAAATATTTGTACTCTATACATACTACTTTGGTGCTTATATTATCTACAAGGTATTGTATACGCTAGTGGTAGTGCCATATCTCAAATGATATTATTGCTACTGATGCTAATATCTGGATACTATTTCATTAAAGTTAACACAGAATATAAAATCCCCGGATTTCTAAAAGTACTCAATCTATTTATAGGCATAATGACCATTTATGGAATAGTTCTATTCTTAGATCCGACGCCTATATACTTCGATTTTACGCTAACCGAGAGGGCGAGCAAAATAGAGTTCCTAAAGACTCTCTATATATCTCTATTACCAATATATCCTATGTACGCCTTCTCAAAGCAGAATATTCTAAAAATAGAGACTATTCAGGCACTAACTATCATACTAATTATTTCAACCACACTATCCTATTTTAGAGCCGAGCAACAAGCTTTACAGGAGGCTCTTGAGATGGGGTCTACGAGAGAGGAATTTACCAATAATACTGGTTATGATTTTCTCCATATATTCCCACTGCTATTTTTCTGGAATAAAAAACCAATTCTACAATATGCACTATTAGCATATCTTTTCATATTTATTATTATGGGAATGAAGCGAGGAGCGATACTTATAGGTGCTATATGTCTATTATGGTTTATATATAGGGCTTATAAGTCTTCAACTCGAAAGCAGAGATTATTATTGATAATATTAACGGCTATAGGATTAATTGCAGGAGGCATATATATATCAGATTTTTACAACAATAGTGAATATTTTCAATATCGAGTTGAGCAAACATTAGAGGGAAATGCAAGCGGTAGAGATGATATATATAGTATACTTTGGAATCATTTTATAAACCAGGACTCTATATTCAATATGGTTATTGGTGAGGGTGCAATGGAAACCATCAATATTGCAGGTAACTTTGCTCACAACGACTGGTTAGAGATTCTTATATGTCATGGTATATTAGGTATCATTATATATATCGCGTATTATACATCACTATATAATACATTTAGACGAAATCGTAACAATTCGCTTATATACAATATTCTGGGCATGTGTTTATTGATTATGTTCGCATCATCAATATTTTCAATGTCATATAATAGTCTGTCACTAAGTATCACATTATGTATAGGATATTGCTTGGCGAATAATGATGTAGTTGGGAGTAAGTATAAAGCGAAATAATATGTATAATTCTGACAAAATAAGAAAAGGAGCGTTGCCCTTATGGCAATATTGGTATAGAAAGACCAATAGACGCCCCAACATTGTAAATAGAATCATATATCGCGCAATAAAATTCTTATGGCATATCGAGATTCCATATTCGGTTTCCATTGGCAGAGGCTTATATGTGGGACATCCTTTTGGCATAACAATAAACCCAAACGCATCTATTGGAGAAAATTGTAATATCCACAAAGGCGTTACAATAGGCCAAGAGAATCGTGGCAAGCGTAAAGGTGCTCCGACTATTGGTAATTGTGTATGGATTGGTATAAACTCAACAATTGTGGGGGGGGTGAATATTGGCGACGATGTACTTATCGCACCTAATACATATGTTAACATTGATATTCCCTCTCATTCTGTAGTATTTGGAAACCCATGCATTGTCAAGCACAAAGATAACGCTACAGAGGGATATATAAACAATAAGGTATCATGAAAAAGATTATATGTCTAATTGAGTCATTGGGCTCAGGTGGTGCGGAGAGACAGCTTACTGGATTGGCGGTAATGCTTAAGCAACAAGGCTATGACGTTGAGGTGTGGACATACTACCCCAATGATTTCTACCTTCAGAGGCTTAAAGATGGCAATGTTACGTATCGCTATATTCCAGAAGCTCAAGGCAAGAAACAGCGTATTAGTGTATTGCGCAAGGAGCTAAAAAGGGCGAATCCTGATACCGTAGTCGCATATTTAGACACAGCCTGTATGGTAGCTTGTATCATAAAAGCCTTGGGTGCTAAATTCAAACTTATTGTATCAGAAAGAAATACCACTCAACACCTATCCAGGAGGGAAAGGCTAAAATTCTTTCTCTATCGCTTTGCGAATTATATTGTTCCAAACTCACACACACAATCTGATCTTATAAAGAGCAACTTTCCATTCCTGGCTCATAAAGTTAAATGTATTACTAATTTTGTAGATACAGGGGTATTTGTACCAGCAAAGACAAAGATAGATCGAACACCTAAGAGAATTCTTACAGTAGCACGCATTATGCCACAAAAAAATGTTATTAACTATATAAAGGCTATTAAAAAAGTGGTTGATAAAGGGGGCATGCTTCGTGTAGATTGGTATGGCAATTCAGTTGATGGGAACTATTACGATGAATGTAAACAAGCCGTCGCCAATAACGGATTGGAAAATATTATTTTTTTCCATCCAGCAAAGTCCAATATCATTGATGAGTACCAAAATGCGGACTGGTTTTGTCTTCCATCATTATATGAAGGATTTCCAAATGTCGTATGCGAAGCAATGAGTTGCGGTTTGCCTATTCTTGCAAGCAATGTATGTGATAATACCCATATTGTTACAGAGGGAGAAAATGGTTTTTTGTTCAATCCTCTCGATGAAGACCAAATTGTGAACACCTTACTTAAATCACTTGATACTCCTGAGCAAAATAATGTAACAATGGGAGACAACTCACGCAAAATGGCAGTTGATAAGTTTTCATCAACAACTTTTATTAATAGATATATTGATATAATATAATTACAATATCTGCAATGAAAAATAAAATTGTTCTTGTAGGATCCATCAATGAAGGAAATGTACCCTCTTGTGGCGAGACAATGAAAAACCAACTCTTCGTCAAACGCTTCAATGAGTTGTTTGACAAGGTTATAACAGTAGATACGTTAAATTGGAAGAAACGACCATGGGTGTTGTTAAAATTATTATATGTACTTGTGGTATATGGGCATCGCTATAATGTTATTTTATCGGCATGTCCAATAAGTGTTAATAGAGTAATCTGTATTACCAATAGGTTATTTAGACATGTAAAATTGCATTACTGGGTTATTGGTGGAAACTTACATCTTTACACAGCAAGGGGGGAGGTCTCTTTGACTGAATTGCAGAAATTGTGTGGTGTATATGTTGAGGGCAATATAATGAAAATAGAATTGGAGAAGCAGGGGTTGAAGAATGTACGCGTAATACCTAATTTCAAGCCTATCACATACCATCCCCAATTAGTACCAAAACAACCAAACGAACCATACCGTTTTGTGTTTCTCTCTCGAGTTCATCCAGACAAAGGTATCAAAGAGATTATTGAAGCAACCAAACAGCTTAATGAAATGGGTTTGCGGGACAAATTCACGGTAGATTTATATGGTAAAATTGAGCCGGGGTATGAGGAGGTTTTTAATGCCATAATAGACCCTATGGGTAATGTATCGTATAAAGGCTTTCTTAATCTGATGGATAATAGCGGATATGAAAAATTATCAACATACGATGTTATGTTGTTTCCCACATATTGGGGTGGTGAGGGTTTCCCTGGCGTTATTATAGATGCAAATATGTCCGGATTGCCAATTATTGCATCTGATTGGAGTATGAATAGCGAAGTCGTTGTAGATGAACAAACGGGATATATTATCCCAACACACGACATCAATGCTTTAGCAGACAAGATGAAACTATTTATAGATGGAGAGGTCGACTTATTGAATATGAAGCAATATTGCGTGGAGTATATTCAACAATTTGAGTACCGAAATGTGTTATCAATAGAGTTACTAAAGATGTTGCGCGTGTATTAAGTTACTCTATACTTGCTGTAATACATCTCCCTTATATGGTGTAATATAATAATTAGTATGTGTATAATATAAATAGATGTAAATTATAAATAAACTGCTATGAATAAAGCCAAAATCGCAGATTGAGGTTTCAAGCAATATAGGTAGTGATAGATGGGCTCATGACAACAATTCATACATATAATAACAAATGAGAATTAAAGATAAAACGCTATTAAAACCCCTTGTTTGGGTAACAAGATTAGTCGGAAGAAACTTCCCTGAAACGCTTGTAAAGATAAGATATTTTGCGAGGTTTAAGCGTCGACTAAATCTTGATAATCCAAAGACTCTCAATGAGAAGATTCTCTATATGTCTTTGCGAACTGACACGACCTCGTGGACTCGATTAGCAGACAAATATAATGTGAGAGGGTATATTGAGGAGTGTGGGTTATCGAATATTTTAGTTCCGTTATTAGGACACTGGCATAAGGCAGAAGACATTGATTTTGATAAACTGCCAGAGCAATTTGTCATAAAATCCACTCATGGCTGTGGCGATATTATTATCGTGAAAGATAAAGCGGCAATTGATAAAAATGACGTGCGCAAACGTATGCACGCAGCCATCAGCGAGATATATGGAGAATTGGAAGGTGGTAAACATTATATGCGAATGAAACCTGCGATTATAGCAGAAGGATTGTTAGAAAACGACGAAATATCCAATCAATATTCTTCAACATTAATTGACTATAAATTTTGGTGCTTTAATGGCAAAGCTCATTATGTGAGAGTATATGGAAATCGAGGACTACAAACAGATGTTATGACTTATGATATGGAGTGGAATCCTCATCCAGAATATTCAATTACCACAAAAGAGTTTAAGTCTGGAACAGAAATGCCAAAGCCGGAGAATTTTGACAATATGATACAAATTGTTGAGACATTAGGAAAGCCATTTCCTGTAGTCCGAGTAGATTTATACAATATTGGTGGTCAAATTTATTTTGGGGAGTTAACATTTACATCGCATGGTGGCATGATGAATAATTTAACAGATGAATTTCAAAAGATGTGTGGAGACTTAATTGATGTCAATTATAAGGGATAGCCAATGAGTAACAATTTAGTATCGATTATAACTCCGACATATAATTGCGCGCGATATATTGAGGAGACGATTCGCTCGGTGCAGGCACAAACATACCAAAACTGGGAGATGATTATTTCCGATGATTGTTCTACAGATAACACTCGAGAGGTAATTGCCCCATACATGGAGCAAGATTCGCGAATCAAATATATATGCAATGAAAAGAATAGCGGAGCTGCGATTACTCGTAATAATGCTCTACGCATAGCGAAAGGAGACTGGATAGCATTCTTAGATAGCGATGACTCATGGTTGCCTGAGAAACTTGAGAAGCAGGTCGCCTTTATGGAGAAGAATGGCTATGCTTTCTCATACACGAAATACGGTGAAATCGATGATGATTCTAACGAGATAGGTGTGGAGATTTCGGGGCCTCGAAAGATATCAAAATATGGGATGTATGCCTATTGCTGGCCAGGTTGCTTGACGGTGATGTACAATGCTCATGTTGTTGGTTTAGTTCAGATAGCAGACATTAAGAAAAACAACGACTATGCGATGTGGCTAAAGGTTATACATAAAGCAAATTGCTATTTATTACCCGAGAACTTGGCTAAATATCGTCGAGGTCGACAGGGATCCATTAGTACTCATAGTTATTCTGCGCTCATTAAATGGCATTATAAACTATTTCATGAGGCAAATAATAAAACGGTGCTCTCAGCGTACATTTTTACACTGGTTAATTTGTGTTTTGGAGTAATTAAGAAATTGTTGTATGTAAAAAAAAATAAACAATGAAATTCCTTTTCGATCGCATAGTGGCTCTTTTCGGGCTTCTGTTTTTATGGCCCGTATTGATTATTGTTGCCATTCTAATAAAGGTCAAAATGCCTGGAGGTCCTGCATTTTTTACGCAAAAACGCGTAGGGCGTAATGGCAAATTATTCACAATGTATAAGTTTCGTTCAATGACTGTAAGTCATTCTGGATCATCTATATCTGTGGCTGGTGAAAGTCGCATAACACCATTTGGTGCAGTTTTACGAAAATACAAGTTAGATGAGCTGCCCGAACTTTGGAATGTACTAAAGGGTGATATGAGTTTTGTTGGTCCTCGCCCAGATGTTCCTGGCTATGCTGATGCACTTGTAGGCAAAGATAGAGATATCCTAAAACTTCGTCCAGGCATTACCGGCCCAGCCTCATTGAAATATAGAAATGAGGAAGAGTTGTTATCCACGGTTGATGATCCTATTGCATATAATAATGAGATAATATTCCCTGATAAAGTAAGAATCAACTTATACTATCTTAACAATTACTCATTTTGGATGGATATTAAGATGATTATATGTACTGTTTTAGGAAAGAATATGGAGTATAATGGCGAAATAATATAATATGTCACAAAATAGAATTTACCTCTGCTTGGCGCATATGTCGGGAGAGGAGCAAAAGTATATTAAGGAGGCGTTTGATACTAATTGGGTGGTGCCACTTGGTCCAAATGTCAATGGTTTCGAGGCTGATCTTGAGGCGTTTGTTGGTGAGAATAAGAGAGTTGTTGCTCTCTCTGCTGGTACGGCAGCGGTGCATCTTGCGTTGATTGCCTGTGGTGTAGAGGCTGGTGACGAGGTGTTGTGTCAGTCGTTCACATTCTGTGCTTCGGCAAATCCTATTACATATCTCGGAGCCAAGCCTATCTTTATTGATTCTGAGGCAGATACATGGAATATGGATCCCGAACTTCTTGAGAAGGCTATCCTTGACCGTATCGAGAAGACGGGCAAGAAGCCTAAGGCTATCATTCCGGTATATCTCTATGGTATGCCTGCAAAGATGGAGGAGATTATGGCTATCAGCCGCAAATATGATATTCCTGTTATTGAGGATGCTGCCGAGGGTTTTGGCTCTAAGTACGATGGTCAGATGTGCGGTACTTTTGGCAAGTATGGCGTTTTGTCATTCAACGGTAACAAGATGATTACGACCTCTGGCGGTGGAGCTCTTATCTGCCCTGATGCCGAGTCTAAGAACGAGATTATGTTCTACGCAACACAGGCACGCGAGGCATATCCATATTATCAGCACGAGCATATTGGCTACAACTACCGCATGTCCAATATATGTGCGGGCATAGGTCGTGGCCAGATGAGTGTTGCCGACGAACATATTGCCCACCACAAGCATCTATGCGCAGTCTATCGTGAGTTATTGCAGGGTGTTGAGGGTATTACACTCCACGAGAGCCCATCTGAGCGTTACGATAGCAACTTCTGGCTTAACACGATACTTCTTGATCCATCGCTTAAGGTTAAAGGTCAGGAGTACGCCTATGAAGTTGCTGTTCAGGGGGCTGTTGGTGGTGCTGCAGGCACTACTCACGCTTCATCATCACTTCATACCGACTGTGAGCCTAACACCAATGTTGAGGCTATGCGCATAGCGTTGGATAAGGCAGGTATCGAGGCTCGTCCTCTATGGAAGCCTATGCATAAGCAACCTGTATTTGCGGATGCTCCAGCATACCTTAATGGTATAAGTGAGGAGCTATTCAAGTGTGGTCTATGCCTACCAAGTGGTCCATGTGTGACGGATGATGATGCTCGTTATATAGTTGAGCAGATTAAATCAAACATAATCAATTAGTGAGCCACACGACAGATATACTTCTCGCATTGTTGCAGGAGGCAATGATTGACTCTGGCGATTGTCGCTGGTCTGTAGAGCGTGTTGATTGGGCAGATATCTACCGTTTATCACGACAGCATGGCGTTACTGCGATTGTATGGGAGGGGGTGAAGAGGCTTACGGATGGAGGATATATCACCCCTGAGCAGATGCCCGATAGGGCGTTGAAGCTGCAGTGGGCGTTGAGTGCGGAGAGGGTTGTGAAGAGGTATAATAAGCAGCAGGTTCTTGCTGAGAGGATGGCGGAGGCATTTGCCATGGAGGGCATAAGAACCAATGTTCTCAAGGGCTTTGCTATTAGTGGCTACTACCCCACGCCTGAGCATCGTGAGTGTGGCGACCTTGATTGTTTTCTCTCTTCAACAGCTGATAATGGCGAGTTTGTTTCTCGCTACGACGACGGCAACACCATTGCAGCGAACATAGGCGCAGATGTTGAGGTAGGCTTCTACAAGCACTCCCACATCAATTTCAAGGGTTTGATGGTTGAGAATCACGCCTTCTGCACAGCTATTCGTGGCAGTCGTGACCGTAAGGCCTTGGAGCGACATCTACAAAATCTACTTACCACCAACCCTTCGACACCTATCGGCGATACTCATCTTTTGCGCCCTTGTGCCGACTTCAACGCACTGTTTCTCACTGCACACAGCTTTGGTCATTTCCTCACCGAGGGTATCAAGCTTCGCCATATCCTCGACTGGGCAATGCTCCTACAGACCGAGCAGGATAATATCGACTGGGGTAGTTTTTACGCGTGGTGCGATAGGCTACACTACACCAAGTTTGTGGATGCTCTCACGGCAATCTCCATCAAGTATCTTGGTCTAAATATTTGCAATCCGCATATTCACACCGATAGTCCTCTGCGCGATAAAGTCCTTCGGGATGTGCTATTTAGCGAACGCTCGATACACAACACCAAAGCCTCAAAGCTTAAGAAGCGCATGATGATTATCCGCAACAAGCTCTTTGGTGGCTGGAAATACCGCGAGTTGTACGAGAAATCGGCATTTATCGACACTTTACAGATGGTCACAGCCTTTATCACCGAGCGCAAACCAAGGCTCTAATATCAGATACTCACATAATAATATCGCCTCTTGCAATGTAGGGGGCGATATTTCTATATCTAAACTGAAAAGTGAAAACTGAAAACTGAAAAGTCAGGTGTCTGCGACGCAGATAATACTTTTCACTTTATAAATCTCGCGCGAAGCGCACCACACTTTTCAGTTTTCAGTTTTCAGTTTTCAGTTTTCAGTTTTCACTTTATCTCTTTTCCCTAACACTCCACTATATCGAGCAGCAGTGCGATATTATCAATTATCCAATCGGCACCTGCCGAGAGTAGCTCCTCGCGGGTAGCATTGCCATAATCCACGCCTACAGCCTTTACGCCAGCACTATGTGCCATAGCGAGATCCACAGGCATATCTCCCACCATAATAGCATCTGAGGCACTTATACCGAGTGCTGCGAGGGTTTTGAGTGCAGGCTCAGGGTGGGGTTTATGGTGCGTGACGCTATCCGAGCCAACAACATAGCTAAAAAGCCCCTCTATGCGATGTTCGCGCATAAAGAGCATAAGAGAGTCGGTAAGGCGTGACGAGGCGATAGTTAGCACATATCCCTCATTGTAGAGTCTTTGCAGCGTCTCGCGCACATTGGAGAAGAGTGCAGGTATAAGCTCCTTGCGACGCTCCGCGAAGATAGCCCTATAAGTATCTACACAGCGCAATACCTCCGTCTCTGAAAGTGTCGGATATAGCTCCACGAAGCCATCATGGAGTGTAAGACCTATAGTTGCGGCGCACGCCTCCTCGCTACGCAGAGGCAGACCCAAACGCTCCATAGTAGCACGAAAGGCAATGATGATATTTTCGCGTGTATCACACAGCGTG
>JAEIGA010008355.1_pt1 | contig 15685 bp, 13 predicted proteins | sample 9270691 | NCBI WGS metagenome assembly JAEIGA01 (sample SAMN17057246, study PRJNA624740) | gut metagenome | biome: biome; isolation source: fecal sample | host: Bos grunniens | place: China: Xizang | collected 2019
CATGGGCGAAACCTGGGAACCGCATGAAACCAATGTGAAGGGCATCAAAGAACCCTATCCCCAGCCCTGCCAGGCAGGCTTTGTGGCGGTGCAGACCAAGAAATACGGCCGCCTGCTGCTTTTCTCCAACCCGCAGGTATACCCCCGTGCGCTGATGATTATCCGCGCCTCGCGCGATGAGGGCAAGACCTGGAATGAGGGTATCATGTACGATAAGCGCCGCTGCATGGGCTATTCCTGCATTGCCATGACTGACCCCGAAACCGTGGGTATCATCTACGAAACCTGCCACACCAACGGCAAGAACGGTTCACGCGGTATCGGCTTCCTCCGCCTGCCGGTTGAAAGCATCATGACTGGCAAGGACCTGCCGACCAGAGATGCCGGCGGAAAGAAAGCCGGCAAGGGCGATGATGATGCCGACGATGACAATAAGGATGACGAATCTGATGCCGATGAAGCCGATGACAAGCCCGAAAAGAAAGCCAAAAAGGGCAAGAAGGGCAAAAAAGGCAAAAAGAAAAAGAAGAAAAGTGAAGCTTGATTAACCCGGAACAGGCGGTTCTTTACAGGAACCGCCTGTTTTTTCTTGTCGAGGGGGACCGTATATGCTAGCCTATCGGTATGTATAGGACCTTTTTCTTAGCTATGCTGGCCACCGGCCTGACCGGCGCGGCTGAACATTTTGATAAACTGCCGGGTGGAGCAATCTCTCAGCTCACCACCTCGTATGGCGTGCTGAGTGCTGAGCCCGGGCATGCAGAAATCAACCATGGCCATGGCCGCAACAGCGCCAAGGCTCTGCGCCTGCTGGGTGGTGAGAAACACAGCGCCATGCTGCAGCTGGTCAAGCCGCTGGAGGCTGAAACCCCGGCCATGTGCTGGGTTGAGCGGTGGACAAGCAGAGCCCCGTTCTCCTTCCGTATTCTGGCAGCAACCCCCGCTGGTGAAGTGGAGGTTGCCCGGCTGGATAAGAGCAGCGTAGGCGGCTACCACAACCACATGAAGTGGACCATGCCCACCGGCACCACCGGCATCCGTTTCGAAGCCACCACCGCCGAGGGCGGCGGTGTGCTGATTGATGACCTGACCCTCATGGTAGGCTCCATGGAGGTGCAGGGAGTAAGCTTGCACAACCCCGGTGTATACCCCATCATGAAGCGTGCGGCCTTCAACCCGGTCATGGCCCTGGAAGTGAAGACCGAGGGCGCACACGACCCCAAATCGGTAACCCGGGTGAGCTTCAAGGTCTCTGACCCGTCCTATGTGAACAAGGTGACCCTGCGGAGCGGTTGCGACCTGGGCATGGACTTCAGCCACAGCACCGCCTATGGTTCTGCCACCCCCCTGGCAGATGGCACGGTCATCATCAACGCCGATGCAGCCCTGGAGGGCGGCACCAGCCGCCTGTGGCTCGATGTGGAGCCCGCCGGCGGCGCCCCGATTGGCGCCAGTATCAGCTTCAGCAATGTGAAGGTGAACATCGAGAACAAGGAATACGCCCTGGATGCTGCACCGGTGACCCAGCGCATTGGCACCATGCTCGCCTTCCCCGGTGAGTATGTGGGCAACCAGCCCGGTGGTGCCGACCCGCGCCACTGCGTGGCTTTCCGCATTCCCGGGCTCATCCGCACCAGCAGCGGCGCGCTCATCGGCTGCTTTGATGCCCGCTACCACCACGAAGGCGACCTCTGCGCCGATATCGACGTAGCTACCGTACGCTCTACCGATGGCGGGCAGACCTGGACCCAGCCCGAAGTGAGTATGGATGCCGGCCCCGGCCACAACAACGGCTGCGGTGACCCCTGCATTGTGCAGGATAAGACCGGGCGTATCTGGCTGCAGTCCCTGGTATGCCACTTCAGCGGCGGTGCCTCGCTCTGGGTTTCCAAGACCGGGTTCGACAAGGACAAGACCGGCCAGTGGGGCATGGTGTATTCTGACGACGATGGCAAGACCTGGTGCAAGGATTACGTGAACCCCACCCGCCAGATCAAGAAGGAGGAGTGGACCACCATTCTCGCCGGCCCGGGTAATGGTATTGTGCTGAAGAATGGCACTATCGTCTTCCCCGCCCAGATATGGGATCGCGCTGCCAATCCACGCTGCATGAGCACCATCTGCTACTCCACCGACGGAGGCGTGAACTGGGTCTATGGCACCGGGGTGCCGCATGCCACTTCTGAATGCCAGGTGGTGGAACTGCAGGATGGCAGCATCATGATCAACTGCCGCAACGAGGCTTACCAGGGCAAGCGCATCGTGTATGTGACCAAGGACCTGGGCAAGACCTGGCAGCCGCATGAGACCAACAACAAGGGCCTGAGCGAACCTACCTGCCAGGGCTCCATCATTGCGGTGGATTCCAGTAAGTATGGCCGCCTGCTGCTCTTCTCCAACCCGCGCATCAACGGGCGCAGCAACATGACGGTGCGCGCCTCACGCGATGACGGCAAGACCTGGAACACCGGCCTGCTCTACGATGTGCGCCGCTGCATGGGCTATTCCTGCCAGGCTATGGTGGATGACAACCATGTGGGTGTCATTTACGAGACCTGCCACAACAACGGCCACAACGGCAACCGCGGTATCGGCTTCATCATCCTGCCGCTGGACGATATTGTGAATGCCGAATGATGAACAGGCATTAAGACTCTCCTCGCTGCGCTGAAGCGCAGCTGAACGGAAACAGGCTCCGGGAATGAACCCCGGAGCCTGTTGCTTTTGCACAGCCGGCGAAACGGGGAAACAAAAATGCTCCGGGGGATATCCCGGAGCATTTTCCATGAGAGGTTACAGAGAAGGAACTCAGGCCTGCTCGCCCTGCACCATCACCAGACGGAGGGGAGTGGAGGAAACCAGCTCACCATCGAGCGTGATGTTGATGGCATAAGTACCAACCTTCTCGAAGCGAAGACCCTGGAAGTTCATGATGAGGTTGCGGGTCAGGAAGGAAGCACCCTCGGGCAGAGCCACCTTCAGGTCGCCCACGATGGGCATGCGTTCCTTGTCGAGCGGGGTGCCGTCTTCATCGATGATGGAGATACCCAGCTTGTGATCACCGGAATCCTCGGGGGTGAGGCAGAGGCGGAGAGCCAGAGCGCAGGCGGGGTGAATCACAGGAAACTGACGGGCAAAGAGCGTATCGAAAGCGCCCTGCACGCAGAGCTTACCCTGATAATCAGCGGCGTAGTCGCAAAGTACAGCAACTTGAATGTCCATGGTATGTATCTTGATTGTGTTGGTTAATAGGAATCTTTCAGGTCATCCCGGGAGCACCGGGAAAAACGACTTCTCTACTTCTACCACAAAAGCGCATCTGTTCAAGCACAAAATGAGGTATATGAGATACGCTGACACAATATACCTCTCTGCAGCACTCAATCTGCCGCCATGCCTGCAGCCTGCAAGGCAGCCCAGCCTCCCTGAAGGGTATAAATGGGGGCATCGATAAGGCCCAGCTCGCGAATTTCGGCGGCGATTTCCTCTGAGGCCGTGCATTCTGCCGTACAGAACACAACAATGCACTCGCCCTTCTCTGCCGCCTCGAGCATACGGCCGATGGCGGCATCTATCAGCTGCTGCATCTCTGCCCCCTTGCGGATGGGGAACATGCGGTTTTCTGCCAGCATGAGGTGGTTGAGCTCAAAATCGCTCTGGCTGCGGGCATCTATCCACACCACGCGGTCACCATATTGGGCGGCCAGGGTTTCGGGGCAGATGCGCCCCGCCGGCAGTTGCTCCTGCACACAGGCCGGCATGCGCTGCGGCGCAAAGACGAAAGCATCTGCCCAGCCCAGCACAAAAGCCAGGATGAGCATGTAGATACCGAGCCGTAAGGCCTGTGTCCAGGTGTCCTTCATGTGAGTTGCATCCGACAAAAAAGCTCACAACCGGATGTTGTGAGCTTTTTGCAAGTAGGGCTACAGGGACTCGAACCCCGAATAGCGGTGCCAGAAACCGATGTGTTGCCAATTACACCATAGCCCTGCGTTCTTGGAACGGCGGGAGTATATACCCTTTAATGCGGGGCGTCAAGCCAAATCATGAGATTTTTTTATTTTTTTGCAGCCAGACCAGCAAAAGCGCAATATCTGCCGGCGTGATACCGGGAATGCGGGCCGCCTGGCCGATAGTGGCGGGACGCACGCGGTTGAGGCGCTGCCGGGCCTCGGTTTTCATGGCGGGGATAGCCTCGTAGTCGATGCCGGCGGGGATCTTCTTATCCTCCTGGCGCTGCAGGCGGGCGGCAGTGGTCCGCATGCGGTTGATATGCCCGGCGTAGGCAATTTCGGTGGCAATAGGCTCCCAGAGTTCATCCGGGTACTGGGAACGGAGCGGTTCGGGGAGGTTGCGCCAGTCATTATCCGGGCGGCGCAGCCAGATTTCGAGCGTGGTGCCCTCTACCCGCTGGGTGCGGGCGCGTTCCATGCCCTGCTCAATATCCGCCAGGCGTTTTTCGGCGGCAGAGCCCTGCACATCTGAGACGAGACCAAGTCTGGCGGCCAGGGGGGTGAGGCGCAGGTCAGCATTGTCCTGGCGGAGCAGCAGGCGCATCTCTGCCCGGCTGGTGAACATGCGGTAGGGTTCATCGGTTCCGCGGGTCACCAGGTCATCAATCATGACCCCCAGGTAAGCCTGGTCACGGCGGAGGATGAGCGGTTCTTCCCCGCGCAGGGCAAGCATGGCATTGGCACCGGCCAGAAGCCCCTGCCCGGCGGCTTCCTCGTATCCGCTGGTGCCGTTTATCTGCCCGGCAAAGTAGAGGCCACGCACCCGCTTGGTCTCCAGTGTGGGGTTCAGTTCGGTGGGCGGCACAAAATCGTATTCGACGGCATAGCCGGGGCGGATCAGCTGGGCATGCTCCAGGCCGGGGATGCTGTGAACGATATCGAGCTGCACCGAGAACGGCAGACTGCTGGAGAGGCCGTTGAGATAGTATTCATCTGTGCTGCGCCCCTCGGGCTCAATGAAAATCTGGTGGCGTTCCTTATCAGCAAAACGCACCACCTTGTCCTCGATGCTGGGGCAGTAGCGCGGGCCTGTTCCCTCAATCACCCCACCGAAGAGCGGGCTGTGCTCCAGATTGGCGCGAATGATATCGTGCGTGCCCTGGTGGGTGTAGGTGATGCCGCAGGGCAGCTGCCGGAGCTCGAAATCCGGGTCGGCAAAGAAGTTAAGACTGCATTGCGGTTCGGTTTCGCGGCGCAGCTCGCGGCTGGAACGGTAGCTGAACAAGGGCGGCGGGGTATCGCCCGGCTGCATTTCCAGCGCGGCAAAATCTATACTGCTGCCCAGAATGCGCGGCGAAGTGCCGGTCTTGAAGCGCTGCAGGGGAAAACCCAGGCGCGCCAGGCTGGCAGAAATGCCGCTGGGTGCCCCGCCCAGGCGGCCGCCCGGCAGGTGGTTCATGCCCACATGCAGCAGACCACGCATGAACGTGCCGCTGCACAGCACCACCGCACGGGCAGCAAAGCGCTGCCCCCAGGTGGTGGTCACGCCGGTCACACGCCCCTGCTCCACGCAGATTTCATCCACATCGCCCTGGAAGAGCTGCAGGCCGGGAGCTGTCTCTACCACCCACTTCATGCGGGCGCGGTAGGCGCTCTTATCGCACTGAGCCCGGGGAGCCCGGACGCTGGGTCCCTTGGAGGCATTCAGCATGCGGAACTGCAGGGCCGTGGCATCTGTGTTAAGCCCCATAGCACCCCCCAGGGCATCAATCTCACGCACCATGTGGCCCTTGGCCAGGCCACCGATAGCCGGGTTGCAGCTCATCTGGCCTATGGTATCCAGGTCATGCGTGAGCAAGGCCGCCGTACCGCCCATGCGGGTGACGGCCAGCGCTGCCTCGATACCAGCATGCCCACCACCGATGACCAGCACATCAAATACTGTGGGAACCAGCGTGCTCATGCCGTGGTAAGGGTGACAATGAGTTTATGCAGAATATCGCGGGCATCGAGCCCGCTGGAAACCAGCGCCTTATCTGCCGCAGCACAGGCCTGCAGATCACGGCGGGCCTTGCGGAGACTCAGCTTGCCCACAGTACGGGCCGCGTTGAAGAGGCCATAGGTATTCGGGCTGCCATCCTTCTTGAGCGGCAGCAGTTTGCGGCCCTCTGCCGGCAGGCGGTTGAGCGCAGCATCAAACGCGCGGTAATTACCGGTATCGGGCTTATAGGTATCGATGAGCAGGCGGGCACAGAAACGCTGGCGCACTGTGGGTACAATGGCGGCCCGCATGATGGAGACCCCCTGTTCCCCGTGCTCCAGCTGCTCATTGACCAGGCGCACGGCCAGGTGTGAATTACCGCTTTCAATGGCGCGGGAAATCTCAAACACCACCCCGTTGCGCGAAACGGCCACCATGAGCTCCACGTCCTCTGCCGTCACCTGCCGGCGGTCAGGCCCCAGGTAAACATCCAGCTTGGCCAGCTCATTCGCAATCTGCCGGGTGCTTTCATTCACGCGGTGAATGAAGAGGTCGAGCGCATCATTATCAAACCCCAGCCCCAGCGGTTTTGCCATTCGCAGCGTCAGGGCAGAAAGCTCACCTTCCCACCCGGGTTTCGTGATATCAATCTTGGAAAATTCCTTCACCTCAGCCGCCGCACCCAGTTTCTTGAAGAACGTGCGGCGCTTGTCCATCTCGCTGGCAGAAAGCACAAAGAATGTCTCTTCCGGCAGGGAAGCCAGGGTCTCTACCAATTCCTCCAGCGCCTGCTGCACGGCCTCGCTGCGTGCGCCCTGCGGGGTATCGCCCATGAAATTAGCCCCCTTGAGCCAGATGACCTTGCGCCCGCCAAACATGTTCATCATCTGCAGGCCGGAAATGGTGCGCCCCACAATTTCCACCGCTTCGTCCACCGTGGCGGCAGAGCCGTCAATCATCTCGTTACCCCAGCCATCGCTCCCTTCGGCAAGCCGTGCATAGGCCGCCGCCGCGGCAGTTGCGGCAGCGCCTTCATCACTCCCGAAAAATACAAAACTGGCAGTCTCAGCGGGCACGTGCCCATTAGAGCAGAAATCGGCTTGTAAGTCAATCTGATTCCGCGCGCTGTATTTTCGCGTATAGGAGATTTTCGGCTTGCTTTAAGCCGCTGGGCTTGCTAGTATCTTGCCAGTATTACCGACCGCATCACACCATGAAATTTTTCTCTATTCTGCTTGTCTGTGCCGCCATTGCAGCATTCATGCCTGTTCAGGCCCAGGGCCGCCGCGCCCGCGCCGCCGCCAGCAGCTCGCTTCCTGCTGCCGAAAACGCTGCTCCGAAGACTGGTATACGCTTCGTTGTCTGCTCTCCGGCCAATATCGATTTCCCCTCTCCCCTCTATGTGCGCTCTGGCAAGGAATTCAAGGCCATTCACATTGGTGCCCGCACCCCCAGTCCGCGTGTGCGCCCTGTGAACGGCGTGGTGGAGTTCTGGGCAGAGAACCCGATGCCCAAAGGTGAGGCTGACTCCAAGAAGGTAGTGAAGCTTCCTCCGCCTGTCTTCACCGTCAACATTCCGGCCAACACCGGCAACAAGGCCGTGTGCATTCTTTCTCCGAACAAGGAAGTGAAGAAAACCGCCACCCTGTTCTTCAATGAAAAGGACTTCCCGCGCAAAGGGATGCACGTGGTGAACCTGTCCTCCTACCCGCTTACCCTCACCACCTGGGAAAAAGCCGATTTCTCTGACAAGGTTGAAAGCAAGATTGGTGTTTACCGCCGCGAAAACGGCATCTGCGACGACAACAGCTGGAAGTTTGTGGGCAAGAAGTCCCAGCAGGTTTCCTTCATCCTCTCCTACCAGGAAAAGAATTCCCCCACACCTAAACGCATCAAGGCTTCCACCTTCGTGGTGTCGGACCGCCAATCCGTGGTAAACCTCGTGGTGAAGGACCCGGGCCTGAACCGCCCCAAGCTGATTACCATTCAGCTTGCTGATTCTGCCGGCGCTCCTGAGGAATAACACCTGGCAGAATACCGCCACATCTTTTCCTGACCAATGATAATCTTCAAAACTCTCTCCTACCGACATGCCTGAAAAACTGACAGAAGGCCCCATTGCAGAACGCATTGCCCGGATTGGCGACCAGTTCGCCGTATCGGGTGATTTCCTCTATGGTGAGGAATTACGAAACGGGCATATCAATACCACCTACCGCGCCTGCTACCGCTCTGAAGACGGGCAGGAAGACCGCTACATTCTGCAGCGTATCAACGAATACGTATTCAAGGACCCAGCCCAGGTCATGCGGAATGTCGAGAAGGTAACCCGCCACATCACCTGGAAGCTGCTGCGCCGCCGCCGCGATGCCGCCGGCCAGACCCTCAACCTGTTCCCTGCCCGCGGCGGGCGCAACTACATCATCCTGCCTGAAGAGGGCGGCATGTGGCGCTGCTATAACAACATTGAAGGCACCCACACCTATGATGTGGTAGAGAACACCCGCCAGGCCTACCAGGCTGGCTATGCCTTCGGTTCCTTCCAGGATCTCATCTGCGATATGAACCCGGAGGACATCCGTGAATCCATTCCGGATTTCCACAACACCCCGAAGCGTTATGCAGACCTGCTCCGCAGCGTGGAGGCAGATGCAAAGGGCCGCGCCGCCAACTGCCAGGCTGAGCTGGAACTGCTCAAGAGCTGGGAAAGCCGCTTCTCCCGCATCACCGATATGATGGCAAGCGGGGAAATACCCACCCGCATCACCCACAACGACACGAAAATCAACAACGTGATGCTCGATGAGGAAACTGATGATGCCGTCTGCGTGATTGACCTGGACACCGTCATGCCCGGCACCGTTCTGTACGATTTCGGCGATATGGTGCGTACAGCCACCTGCATGGCACAGGAAGACGAGGAAGACCTCAGCAAGGTGAAAATGGAGATGCCCTTCTTTGAATCCCTGGCCGAGGGCTACCTGGACGCCGCCCACGGATTCCTCACCCAGAAAGAGGTGGAATTCATGCCCTTTGCCGGCTGGCTCATCACAACGGAAATCGGCATCCGCTTCCTGACAGACTACCTGGATGGCGACCTGTATTTCCGCACCTCCAAGCCGGAGCACAACCTTATCCGCGCCCGCAACCAGTTCAAGCTTGCCCAGAGCATCGACAGCCAGATTATCTCGATGGGCAAGTATGTGCGCCGCCTCATGAAATCCTATAGCAAGTAAATGGCTCCCCTGCACCACAGCATCCTGCGGGTCATCCTGCTGGCTTTCATTGCCCTTCTCTGCCCGGCGGTGGAGGGTCAGACGGCCTCTTCCCTGGCAGAAGTTGAAAAGCTATTTTCCAACACGAATGCCGTAGGAAACCATGTCTGCGTGACTACAGACAACTGGCAGATTGCCATGTTCTCCCACAACAAGGAAAAAGTGGGTGCTGTCTTTATCTCCGAAACAGGTAAAAATGCCGTTCATGAATACAGCATGAATGCTATAGCCTCCCGCGTGGCCAACCTCGTACAGATGAATTCGCCAGTCATTCAGGAACTGGAAAATAAAAACACTCAGGAGGCCATCATGATTGATGCCGACATCATGGAAACCCTGGCCGATGAAACGGAGCACGTATTCAGCGGCAGCCCGCTGGAGGGTATGGCCTATCTCCTCCAGGATGGTTACTTCTACATCGACAGCATCCGCCCCAATGGATGGCTGCTCTGGAAAACAGTCAAAAAATCGGGTGTAGAACTTCTCATGCCCATGGCACCGACCAAATTATCCGCTGTGGAAATCGTCGGCCGCCGCCGGATGAATGAACACGCCGCCGAAGTGCTGGCTCGCAAGCTGGGTATTGGCAGTAATACAGCAGACAGCATCACGCGCGATGCCGTCTGCAAACAGATTGACTGCACAGAGGTGTCTTACATGAACACCAAGCGCAATATCATTGGTGCTTACCAGGACAACCGCTTCTCCATCGGCAAGCGCAACTCTGTCGCGCACATGCTGGCCAACCGCTATGGCGGCACCATCATCTACCCCTCCCAGCACAGCGACTGGCCGGGTGAGGAGAAAAAAGATGAGGTGGTGGAGGAAGTCAAGGAAAAGCCCCTCACCCCGGTCGAAGCCCGCGAGGCCTACATCAATCTCCTGCGTGGCCTGTAAAGAAGAACCGCAACTGTATACCCGGTTGCGGTTTTGTCCTTATTTGATTTCTCCGCATTCCACTGCTGGCAGGATATTCTTTTCATAATGCTCAACTGCGGTCCGGAGCCGCGGGGCAAGCCGCGATTCCGGGGCAATCTCATATGCCTGTCTGTATGCCGCATGCACGTCCTTGTAACGCCGCTGCATCGCGTAGGTATCACCCAGGGAACGCCATGCCTGCTGGGCCAGTTCAGGCTCAAGATGAGGAGTCTGCAGGTATGCCTGCAGCTTCACCACCGCCTGGTCCAGAGATACTGCAGTTCTGCTGCAGCGCAGAGAAGCAAACAGCGCCTTGAGCTCTGCCTCCTGCCTGCGGTAGTTTTCATAGCGGGTCAGCACACCGGCATAACCCAGGGTATTCTGCGGGTCGAGGTGGTTGATTTCATTCACCACATCCTTGTATTTATCACGGCAGTTGCGGGGAATGGCATTCAGTCCCTCTGCCAGCGCCCGGGCGCGCTCCATTCCCTGAAGCTGCCCGGCACGGGCAAAGGCGGCATCGCGGGCAGCACGTACTGCAGCGGCTTCCTCCAGGGCTTTCAGATATTCTGCTGTGGTGCGGCGCGCCCCTGCCACCTGGGCGTAAGGCAGGCCCTCTGCATCCAGCAGCAGCACCGTAGGCAAGCCTGTCTCGATACGGTGGTGAACCAGCAATTTCTCATTGGCGTTGCGCTGTTCCTCCGGAATCGCCGCCACGGCAGAGGGCAGACGGGGGAATATGACCTCCACCAGCACATATTTATCACCCACGGCCTTCTCAAATTCTTCTGTCTCCAGTATCTTGGTACGCAGGTGGATACAGGGCGGGCACCATTCCTTGCCGGTGAATTCCAGCATAATGTCGCGCCCCTGCTCCTTCGCTACCGGCAGCGCTGCCTCTACGCTGGCTGCCTGCGGCAGCGCCCACGCGCAGCCGGCCAGTATCCCCATGGTCATGATGATGGCAGATATTTTCATATTTATTCTGTAGGCTTTCCCATATACTTTAGCCTATTCAGCACAAATAGCAATCTTTTTTTTTCGTAAGAAACTCCATAATGTTGCAAAAACGGCTTCCCGGCCGGGGCCTGTCTGGGTTCTCCGGGGAATAAGGAACACCTCTCCCGGGATCATTCCGGGAGAGGTATTGCAAGCTTGTTTTTCAGAGAAAATCAGCCCTTCATGCCGGTGATGGTACCATCAGCAGCCACCTTGATATCGCAGGCGGCGGGTACCTTGGGCAGTGCGGGCATACGCATGATATCGCCGCAGAGAGCCACAAGGAAGCCGGCGCCGTTGGCGATTTCGAAGTCTCGCACGGTCACGGTGAAACCCGTGGGGCGGCCCAGCAGGCCGGCGTTGTCGGAGAGAGAATTCTGGGTCTTGGCCATGCAGATGGGCAGGTCGGTGAGACCGTTCTTGGCCATGAGGGCCAGCTTCTTCTGGGCGGGCTTGGTGAGAACCAGGCCATCGGCCCCGTAAATCTTGCGGGCGATGGTGGTCATGCGTTCCTCCACGCTCATATCGAGGCTGTAGAGGCATTCGAAAGGCTCGTTCACAGTCTGCATGCTGGCCAGCACAGTTTCGGCCAGTTCGGTGGAGCCGGCACCGCCCTTGCCGAAGACATCGGCCACGGCGCAACCCACGCCCATTTCGGCGCACATGGCTTTCACCTCGGCAATTTCCTCTTCCGTATCGGTAGCGGCAAAGAGGTTGATGGCCACGGTGACGGGGCGCTTGTAGAGGCGGGCGCTTTCAATGTGGGCAGCCAGGGTCACGAGACCGCGGCGCACGGCAGCGGCATCCGGGGTTTCCAGGGCATCCTTGGCTACGCCGCCGTGCATCTTGAGGGCGCGGATGGTAGCCACGATGACGATGGCATCCGGGGAGAGGCCGCTCTGACGGCACTTGATGTCGAGGAACTTCTCGGCACCCAGGTCAAAGGCGAAGCCGGCCTCGGTCACAGCGTAATCGGCGCAGGCCAGGGCCATCTTGGTGGCAATGACGGAGTTGCAGCCGTGGGCAATGTTGGCGAAGGGGCCACCATGCACAAAGGCAGGTACACCTTCGAGGCTCTGCACCAGGTTCGGGTTCACGGCTTCCTTGAGAATGGCCAGCAGGGCATCGGTCACGCCCAGTTCGCGGGCATAGACGGCCTCATCATCGGCGGTAAAGCCAATCACCATGTTGTCGAGGCGGCGGCGCAAGTCGTCGCGGTCTTCTGCCAGGCAGAAACAGGCCATGATTTCGGAGGCCGGGGTAATGTTGAAGCCATCCTCGCGGGGCACACCATTCTTGTTGAGACCTACCACAATGCTGCGGAGGGCGCGGTCGTTCATGTCCATCACGCGCTTCCAGGTCACCTTGTTCTGGTCCAGGCGGGTGGTCTTGTAGAAAAGAGCATTGTCGATGACAGCGGCCAGCAGGTTGTTGGCGGCGGTAATGGCGGGGAAGTCGCCCGTGAAGCCCAGGTTGATGCTTTCGCCCGGGGTGATGCTGGAGGCCCCGCCACCCGTGGCACCACCCTTACGGCCGAACACCGGCCCCATGGAGGGCTCACGCAGCGCCAGACACACCTTCTGCCCCACAGCCTGCAAGCCCTGAGCCAGACCAATGGAAACCGTGGTCTTACCCTCGCCGGCGGGCGTGGGAGTCAGGGCGCTCACCAGAATCAGGCGGCCCTGCTTGCGGCCCTGCTTCAGAACCTCCAGGCTCACCTTGGCCTTATCATAGCCGTAGGGAATCACATACTTCTCATCCAGCCCGAGTTTGGCTGCCATCTGTGCAGTAAAAGACATGTCTGCCATGCGGTGATGATAACATACTCATACCCACATGGCAAGCGCGGATTATCCACACACCCGATGGATCAATCAGCAAAGCACGCGCCGCACCACAGGAAGCAGCAGCAGTGCCACAGGAACATCGCCCACTCCGGCAGCGGGATACCAGGTGCCCCATAATGAAACCTGGTTGCCATCCCGAACAACACCAGCCCAGATTATTTCCTCGCCTGGCTGTTTATTCTGCTCTACCCACTGGCGCAATCCGGCTTTATCCATGACTCTGATTTAGCATAGCCACACACCAGAAAAAAGCGAATTCTTCCCTCGGAAAATGCATAACATGAGATTTCCGGAACACATTTTGCTGCCAGCCTGTGGGGAAAAGATTGCCAATACACACAATTTCTGCTATAGTGCCCGCAGCAGGGGCTTTTTCTATACAGACCCTGGTGTTTTCTTTTATCCATGAGTCTTCCGTTTTTCAGTAAACTGCGTAGCAAGAAAGCCTACATGCGTATCGTGGAAACCGAACTTCAGAAAGTCCGGGACACGATTGATGCCCAGACGGAGCATTTTGCTCCCCACATGCGTGACTACATGCGCCAGGTCTGCAAAGGCAAGGGCAAGATGATCCGCCCGGGTCTGGTGCTGCTGACAGCCGCTGCCACAGGTGGCATCAAGCCGGAACACACCACCTTTGCCGCCATGCTGGAAATGCTGCACATGGCTTCTCTGGTGCATGATGATGTGCTGGATAAGGCCGAAACCCGCCGCGACCAACCCACCCCCAATGCCCTGTGGGGCAATGAGCTGGCGGTGCTGCTGGGTGATTCCATGCTGGCGCAGGCCATGGTGATGGGGGCAGAGATTGGCGATGCCCGCTTCATCCGCCGCATGGCTCTGGGTGTGCGCGATTTGTGCGAGGGAGAGGTGGAGCAATCCACCCGCCTGTGGGATATGGAGATGAGCCGGGCAGATTACTATGAGCTCATCCGCAAGAAGACGGCCACGCTCTTCGCCATGGCCATGGCGGGGGCTGCCTTCCTGCAGGGACTGGATGACGAGATGATTGAGCAGCTCAACCGCATGGGCACTCTGCTGGGTATCTCTTACCAGATTTACGATGACTGCCTGGACCTTACCGGTACCGATGAACGCGCCGGCAAGACCCTGGGAACCGATAATGAGAAGGGTAAGCTGACGCTTCCTGTCTTCTTCCTCATGGAATCCAGCAGCGAGGATGTGGCCGAATACACCCGCACCTGTGTTGAGAATCACGAAGAAATTGACTACACCCGCCTGCGCCACACAGAGGCCTTTGCAGAAGCGATCCGCCTTTCGGTGGAGGAGGGCCTTACCCGCAACGAGGAAGCCCGCGAGGTTCTCTGGATGCTGCCTGAATCCCCCGCTCGCGAAGCCATGGCGGAAATGACCTACCGCCTGGATGAAATGCTGCGTGAGTGCTGCATCAATTAACTCTTCCCCTACCATGATCCGCCCGGAAAAGATGATGCCTCAGGAGGCAGACCTTGCTAAGAAGGTCTGGGAGGATATCTACACCTCTGCCGAGAAAGCCGCCGAGCAGGAACCCAAACTCACCGGGCTGCTGGATGATGTGATTCTGAGCCGCAACAAGCTGGCTACCGCAGTTTCCGTGCGACTGGCCCGCAAGCTCTCCCGGCGCGATATAGGGCGCGACGACCTGGAACCCCTTATCCGCTCCCTGCTCAAGAGCGACCCCGTTACAGTGGATATGATGGCAGCAGACCTGCGCGCCATTGTAGAGCGCGATGCCGCCTGCCACAATGCGCTGGAACCGCTCATGTTCTTCAAGGGTTTTCACGCACTGGCCACCTACCGCCTGGCTCATATTCTGTGGAAACAGAACCGCCACATGCTGGCACTGCTCTTCCAGAGTGTGGGGAGCGAAGTATTCGGCATTGATATTCACCCGGCTGCCCGGATTGGCTGCGGCATTCTGCTTGACCATGGTACCGGCTTCGTTGTGGGTGAAACAGCCATTATCGAGAATGATGTCTCCCTGTTCCACGAGGTGACCCTGGGTGGTACCGGTAAGGAAATGGGTGACCGCCACCCGATTGTCCGCAGCGGTGTGCTGATTGGTGCCGGTGCCAAGGTACTGGGCCGGGTGGAAGTGGGCGAATGCGCCAAGGTGGCTGCCTCTTCCGTGGTGCTGGACAATGTGCGCCCGCACACTACTGTGGCAGGTATTCCGGCGGTGGAAGTGGGCGATGCCGTGGGTGAACCCGCCCTGTTCATGCAACACCGCCTGAGTTGATTTTCTGCAGAGTATATGATGACGGAACTGGACATCCACCTGCCGCTGGCCCGCGCCCTGCGCGAGGATGCCCGCCGCAAGGCGGCTGCTCAGAAATTGCAGATTTCCCCCCACCGCATCAAGGGTATGCGGTTGATTAAAGAGAGCATTGATGCCCGCCGCCGACCCATCTGCAAGCAGCTCCGCCTGCTGGTGGGTGTGGATGAGGAACTTCCCCCTGCCACCCTGCCGGAGCGCCACTACACCCCGGTGGCAGCAGAGGCCAGGCGCATCATCATTGTGGGCAGCGGCCCCGGCGGCCTGTTTGCCGCCCTGCGCTGCCTGGAACTGGGCATGCGCCCAGTGGTACTGGAACGCGGCAAGGATGTCTCTGCCCGCCGCTTTGACCTGCAGCCCATCAACTGCCAGGGGTACGTGGTGGAAGACTCCAATTATTGCTTCGGCGAGGGCGGTGCCGGCACATTCTCCGATGG
>JAEIGA010008356.1_pt1 | contig 15684 bp, 4 predicted proteins | sample 9270691 | NCBI WGS metagenome assembly JAEIGA01 (sample SAMN17057246, study PRJNA624740) | gut metagenome | biome: biome; isolation source: fecal sample | host: Bos grunniens | place: China: Xizang | collected 2019
ATTGCCCTGATCGGCGAGCCTGATTCCAAGGACTACGCTGCCAGCTGTCTGGTAGAAGGTGGCGAAGACGGCAACTGGTATTACGATGGTTTTACCGTCTATACCCTGCGCACCGACGACGGCGAAACTGTGGAATACGTTGAGTAACAATAATGGCCGGGAGATAGGCTTTTACCTATCTCCCGGTCATTTTTATTGGATATTCTCTTCATTTACACGGGCAATCTTGATTTTTTGCATCATAAGAATACAAATGGGAATGGCAAGAATCAAAGTCAGGAAATCTGCCACCGCCTGAACAGAAGACAATCCGTAAGCACCAAAGAAGTGTGCCAGCGGGAACAGCACCGGAACCATGCAAGTACCCTGTCGCGCAGTAGCGAGAATAAATGCTCCCACTGCGTTACCCAGTCCGGTACAGAGCATATTTACAACCGTCACCCATGCATGAACAGGCAACGCGATACACTGCAGCCGAATGCACAGGGAGCCGATTTCCAGCATTTCCGGATCCGATCCGGCAAAGACCATAACAATCTGATCCGAGAAAACCGCAATACCAAGGCCCATGACAATCGCACCGATCAGCGCAACCCACGAAGAAAAATCATAACACTGCTTCACCCGGTCGTAACGTCTGGCGCCCCAGTTAAAGCCGACAACCGGCTGGAATCCGCTGCCGAAGCCCAGAATGATACTGAAGGGGAACATCATCACCTTAGTGGATACGCCGATACCAGCCAGCACGGAGTCTGAAATATCACCCGCCATATCGTTGAGCATAATGCCCGCAACCACCGCAAGACCGGAACGGAACATGGAAGAAGAACCCACGCTAACAATGTTACCAAGAATATCCATGCAGAAATGGAAATTGCGAATGGACAAGCGAAGCAGACTCCGCTTCGTAATGTAAGGGAATACAAGAATCGCAAAGCTGACTACCTTGGAAATTGCGGTTGCCAGGGATGCGCCTGCAACACCCATATCGAAGCCGAAAATAAAGATCGGATCCAGCACGCAGTTCAGCACACCGCCAAAGCCCATGCCGATCATACTTAAAGTCGCACTGCCCTCAGAACGCAGGCACTGGTTCATCACAAAGCTGGTGGCCATAAAAGGAGCGGCAATCAACACATAGGTCGCATAATCAACGGAATACTGCTCACAAGTAGGCGTTGCTCCCAGCAGCCGCACCATGGGCACCATGAAGATCGTACCAAAAATCATCAAGGTAGCGCCAATTGCGGCAGCGAGGAAAAATGCTGTGGAAAGCACTTCAGAAGCCTTCTTATCCTTCCCCTGCCCCAGCAAACGGGCAATATAACTATTGGCCCCCAACGCCAACATAGAGCCACACATCATGATCAACTGGTCAAGGGATGCATTGACGCTGACAGCCGCGGTGGCATTGGTGCCAAGGGAACTGACAAAATACGTATCAGCCAAGGAGTATATGGAGTTAATCAGGAACGCAACAATGGTGGGAATCGCCATTTTTGGAATGACCTTGTAAACCGGCTGATTCAGCATCATGCTTCTGCGCAGATCCTGTTTGGATTCTTTCTGGTTCATGCTAAACGACATCCTTTTATTATTTCTATATCCCTATTATATATAGCAAGCTACGTTTCGTCAATGAAAAATACACGCCGAGAGCAATTTCCCGGCGTGCAAGAGATATCAGAATACCGTTTCATAATGGTTCATGTCCTGAAAGGTTTGCAAAACCAGATCCTTTGGCTGAATCTGAATCTCCATATTGACTGCGCTCAACGCCTTTGAAAGCAACGCGGCCTCCTGCGCTGAATAACGGCCCGGTCGGTAATAAGCCAGTGTAATGTGGGGAGTTAAGGCATAGCCCAGAGGGAGAATCTGTTCAAAAGCCTGATACATCGCATCCAACCGCTCGCAGCTATCCCCATCCACAGGCGCCAATCCCAAAACAATACTGGTATTAACCATATTGAACATCCAAGTGGTTCGCATCTTTAGCGGAGGCTGCTGCCTAAAACCTTGAATCAAGGCTTTGGCGGGCTCGGAAACGGCCTTCATTTGATCCGCAATCCCCTCTGCATCCGCCGGGCCGTTCACCAAATCGTGGAGTGTCAGATGAAATGTGGCGGTCTGCAAAGGATCTGCCAGCATAAAACCTGCTGCGGCATACAGCTCATCACGCAATGCCCCAATCTTTGATTTCGTGGATTCATCCAGCAAAAACACCGCAGTATTTCCAGTAAATTCACGAAATCGTCCTTTTTTATCCACTTTTTTAACCAAATTTGGATTTGTGGAAAAGGGCTCGGAATCGGAAATGCTGCGGCAAATGTAATCATCCAGAGTATTCAGCATAGTCTCTCTCCTTTTATACTGCCCCCTCTGCTTGCACAGAGGGGGCTTTGTTTTAATTACGCTCAGGAGGAGAAAACGTTATATGCTTCCAACGGAACATGGTAGCAAAGACCGTCATATTCTCCGTCCTCCTGTTTCCAGTTGCACGAACCGGTAGAATCGGTGAACATGATCACGCCAATTGCCATTTCCACGCCGCATACGTCGCGTCTGAACGTCGCTTCCACCTCGCAGGAGGCAATGGAGCTGCACAACGAAAAACTATCAAACAGAACATCCGGTTTAGAATAAATCTTTTTCATTGCTCATGCCTCCTTTTTGAAATACTCTCTGGCGCAGTAGCCGTAGACCGCAAGGGTCTGGGCCAAGGTCTTCATACTGCCGTTGCCTGCTGCCTTGTTCTCGCAGTATTTTGCAACACTATAGGGAATCACGCCGGTGCAGCAGCTTGCTCCGCCGGAGGTAAATGTAGCCGCCACATAGTACACATCTTCCATATTCTTGGCTGCGATACCGTCAATGTTTGCCCAGTAGGATACTGTATCATCGCCAACATTGATCACTCTTTGCATCTTGACGGTGCCGGTAGCATTTTCGGCAGTCAGCGTTGCGTTGTCTTCGTAAGCCTTGGCATTCCAGTAGTAGAAGGTCACTTCGCCATCCACAGCATTTGCAGGCTTCACATAGTAATTCAGGGCGATATCGCCGTCCATGGACAAGGTAACGCTGGCGGTGCCATAGCCCGCAGTCTTCACAAACGTGCCAACCTTAGAAGCATTGACCGCACCGACATTGGACAGCAGGCCGTCGTTGTACGCAGGAACAAGCGCCAGCTGTTCTGCCGTAAGTGCCGCATTCATCAGGTCATTGGTCTTGTAGGTAAAGTACTTCTGAGCCTCTGCGCCGTAGTTCAGCAATGCAACGCACAGCCGTTTCAGCGTTTCATCGCTGGATTTCGCCAGACGACTCATGGCATACTGCTTGGGACTATAGGTAATCAGATCACTATAGGTATAATTTCCATCATTGTTGATGTAAACACACATATAGATGTCGTCACCCATATTCTTGGCGGGAATGCCATTGGTGCAGACCATGTAGCGTGTACCGTCGCTCTTGAAGCCCTTGACCACAGTCTGGGCTTTTTCATAGCTCACCGTCTCAGGCTCGCTATCCCAAGTCAGAAGACCCATTTCAGCGTTTTCAGCAGAAATGCCGTTCAGCGTGTAGTACAGATTCACAATTACCTCAGATTCCAGCGACAGAGACAAAGAACCAATTTTGATGGGCTTATCCGCATCCGGCAGCTCTTCCTCTTCCTGAATGGTATTCAGACTGCCCAGAACCTGATCCACTACCTTCTGATCCACGGTGAAGAAGCTGTCATTCATGGTGTCTTCATGTGCTTCGCTGTAGGTAACCTTCACATTGGTGATGGACAGGATGCCGTCGCTGGTATTCTTGATGACCACCACATCGCCGTTCAGCGCGGTAATGTCGTAGTACAGATCCGTAGAGGTGCTGATGGTGCGCTTGGTATAATCCTCCTGCGTGACACCGTCGCTAAGCAGATTGTAGTACTCCACGTCAACCTGACTGCCAACACACTTCATAGCCATATGGATCGCATCCATGGTATCGTCGGTGACATCCAGCTTGAAGGCAATTGCCTGTCCCTTGGTCAGATACAGCTCATTGTTCGGACCAAAGTTCAGATAATTGGTAATGTCATAGGCCTTATCGGCTGTGGTAGCGCTGTCCATGAAGGCCACACCGGCAACGCTCACGGAGCCATCCTCATTGGTGTAGTCCAGATCACCGCGCTTAATCAGCAAATTACGCAGCTCGAAATATTCGGGCCAGCCTTCCTTATCCTCGGTGTAAGCCCCCTGAATGGTACTGTTGCCGCTGCCATCGTTGGCAGGATCATAGATACGGATGGCATCCAAATAGAAATCGTACTGCTCAGCCGCATACTGATTATGGTCAAAAATGTAGCTGTAGGTCACGGTCAGAACCACGGTGTAATCACCGTATTCCAGACCGGACTTTTTGATCACAGGAACCTGATACAGCTTTGCATCTTCACCCTCCCCTGCAGCGGCGGGAACCCATTCATGGAAACCGTCATTGTCGGAATCTACGTACTTGTAGCCATAGTAGGTGTCAACCACAATGGTGTCAACTGCTTTCACACTGGCAGGAATGGGACGATTGGTAACCATGGCAAGATCGGAGGTCTTGTAGATGGCGGCAAAAACCGTACCCGTGGTGTTGCTGGACATGCTGATGATATCAAAGCCGGTGCCGGTGAAGCTGAATTCTGCCAGGCCAACGGTCTTGATGTTGCCTTCCTGCTTGGCAGTAAACTTCATGCCGGAGCCCATGGAGAACTGTGCCATGGATTTGTAGGCTCCGTCTGCACCATAAATGTTGTTGGCATCATCCTCATTCAGCGCGCCGGGACGATCCGTGTCCTGATCAGAAATAGCAGCATCTGCATTGGTAGGTGCCCAAACAGAATCTGTTTCGAGGATCGTCTGCGTCTTGTCCGTCACATCATACTCATATGCCGAATAGGAAACAGACCCAAAGTTATCCTCATAATAAATGGTCGTTGCAGGAATCACAGTAACCGTAGAATAGTAGTAACCCTTTGCATACTCAGGACCACCCGTATACTTCATTGCATAGACAAAGATATCCTCCTTATCCATGTGCATACCGTTCTCGGCGGACAGGTTGTAGCGCACGTTGCCATCATCGGTAACGGATGCCGAACCGTACACGCCGCTGGAAGCAGTCGTATTCAATGCACACGCTGCCTTGTGATCCAAGGTAGCCAGATAACCGTCCATGGTCAAGGCGGGGTTAGTTGCCAGCGCGGCCTCGTATGCATCCTTGAATGCGGCTGCATTGACCACCTTGCTGAGGGTTCCGGTGCCGCCGGTACAGTTATCATTTTTCAGAACGTCGATAACCACATCCAGACCATAGTCAATGACCACCACATCCGGGACTGCCTTCGCAACAGGTCTGACTGCAAACCAGACAACCGTATTGGCCGTAGCAAAATCGTCAAATTCATGGACGGATTCGTCATGATCGCCAAATACAGCAGGTTCCTCACCCAATCCGGTCACATAAGTAGTTTGCTTGGAGCAATCCTCATCCATCAGAACAGACAGTCTGCCAAAGCCATCGGAATTCAGGTCCACACTATAGCGCGCGGCGGGATCATAGAGCTCATAACCCGCATCGGCCAGGGCCTTCATGAAATCGGCCGCGACCAGCACCTGAGGCTCACCATTGGTCGTAAATTCAAAGCTTACCGCATCCAAAAGCTTCTTGGAGTCCACAAAGGAACCGATGGCACCGGTGGAATCATTGACCACAGGATTACCATTCTTATCCACCAGATAGAAGCTATAACCAACCTTGGCTTGCTCCCACAACAGCTCGGGAATCGGAGCAATCAAATGGCAGTCATTACCGAGGTAGTTTTCGTAGTACAGCGTTGCATCTTCGTTGGTGTTGTACAGACCAGCGTATCTGCCGCCGTTTTCACCTTGTGCACGCGTCAGATAGACATAGTAGCTCAGCGCAAGCTCGGTGGTAGAGATGTTACCAACCTTCCAGTAGAACGTTTCGGGTGCCAGCGAATAAGCCGTTCCATTGTCCAGCGTAATGGATTTTGCGCTGGTTGCGGAGGTGTTGTACCAGAAATTCTTGGCACAGATCACACCGTTTTTGAAAATATTGACAGACTGATCGCCGTCGGAGTATGCGGCCGTGCCGTCAGAATTAAACGTTACTTCCTCAAGCACGGAACAAATGGGCTTACCGGAAGCGTCCGTCTTGCGGACACCAATCTGTGTCCATGTGCACAGACCGTTTTCGTAATCCGCAGTGGTGTAGATCTCATAGGCCTTAACCTGAATCTTGCTGTCGGAGAAAATGGTCTTAACACCGTTCAGCTCGTACTCCAGATCACGCATCAGCAGATCATACTCCCCGCCCAGAGTGTCCACGAAGTAGGCATCACTGACCGCATTCATGATCTCGTTGGTAATGTCACTGAAGACATTGGCCAGCTGGTTTTCATCCGCAAAATTGGCGTGCTTTTCGGAGGTTGCCACATTCTTGATGACAGTCTCCATGGAGGATGTCAGAATTTCGTGGTCGTCCTGCAAGCAAAGGCCAATGGAATACAGCGTAGCATCCAAGCCCTTGATTTCGATCCAGTTATCGCCGTCTTCATCCATCGGATCATTCTTGCGAATTACCTTGAAGGTGTCTTCCCGGCTTCCCTTGATCGCTTCTGCCATCCAGTGCTTGCCGTCGGGGTGATAGTAATCATTCCGGGCACCGTTAAAGGGATCAACGGAAACATCCGGCTTGAACATTTCATCGGTCATTGTACCGATAATCCAGTTGTTCCATGCAGAAGCAGCAGAAATCGCACCGTTCTGATTGCCCGACTGAGAACTAAAGAAATTATACTGGAAGGGAGCGCCATCAGACATAAAGATCACATACAGCTCACGCTTCTCACCATTGCTTGCGTTGTGGTCACTTACAGCCTTTCCGAGCTCGTAAATCACGTCAAACGCATAGTCATAGTTGGTGCCGGTATGGGTTGTCAGACTATAGGCCTTGCCGGATTCACCCTCATACTTATGCATTACGCCTTGTTCTTGCTTTTCGAAGTAGAACGGATTGTCCACCATAGCATGAACATCCATAAAGGCACCTATGCCGATTTTTTTATCGCCGGTATAAACGCCGTGAGAAGAATTGGAATAGTATGCCGCCTGACTTCTGACCGTATTATTGATGGTAGTATCGTTTTGACCCAGATCGTAAGGCGTATCGCCGTAGCGGTAATAAGCATTAAAATCAGCAATCGCAATGCGGAAGTCCATGGGGCTACCGTCAGGGCCGTTGCTCCTCAGAGTCGTGATCATTTCATTCAAGCTCTTGGTCAGTGCGTTCAGACGGGAAACAGTCATGGAACTGGAGGTATCCAGCATGACGATCACGTCCGCACCGGGTTTAACCGGGATGCCGTTCAGACTCAATTCGACCTGTGCCAAGCCGGAGGACTGGAAGTCTACCCCTTCCGCAGTCTTATCAATCACAACCGCACCCTCGTTGGGATATTCGGGATAGTCTGGCTTTTCACTTTTGTAGACGTTCAGGGTGAAATTATCCATCAACGTAACACCCTGATAGACAACCTGCAGTCCCTTCAAAGTATCTACAGCATTGGTGTCCACAGGCGTACCGTCTGCATGGCGCAGATAGCTGACCAGCAGAGGAATCTGCTTGGTTGTGCCGTCACCATAGTAGACAGACAGCACCATACCCGCAGCGGCGTCTGCGGCAGTAAAGACCTGCATGCGCTCGCTGGCATTCACAGGCAGATATCCCTGCTTGGAAGTAGTACTGCCGATCATCGGGCCGTGGACTGTGACAGGGATGCTTACAACCATACCGCGGCAAGAGGAATCCTTGACATTACTGCCAAAGAGCTGTGCATCCTTCACCCAGTCAATCATCACGTTAATAACAGTTGTTCCCTCACGCAGACCGTAAATCTTACCGTTACGCACGGTTGCAACACCGGGGTTAGAGGAAAGATATACCAAATTGTAGTTTGCGGTATCGATCTGCGTACCGTTGACCTTCACCATGGAGCTGATGTCAATGCTATCACCGGCATACAGCTCAGCAGAAGAGGGGGTGGCCCACAGGCTGACCTCTGCCGGTTCCTTCATGACATTGAAGCGCCAGTCTCCGGGCCAGCCTCTTGTAGCAACAGCGGTATCATTGGGAGCTCCGCCCCACTGGTTCAAATAAACATAATCCTTGGAAACCGCACGAGGTCTGTACGAACCGTCATTATTCGCGATTAAGGTGCTGAAGATCGGCGTACCGCTATCCTTAGAGGTCAGTACCAGCTTGTACATATTCACGTTACTGTCGTTAACGCCGATATACTCCGCACCCAGATAATTATTGGTATCGGTCAGATTGCCAAAGCGCAGATAAACCTTTTCCGATCCGTTGACAGTTTCCTTTTCAACATACCAAACATACTTATCCGACACATTGGCATAGTCTGTCAGTTTAAAACCGGAATATCTGGCATCCAAAGCGGACACCTGTTCAAGCGTAGTCAGGACCATATGTCGTGCGCCGTCGAGATTACTGGTAACAACGTAGGGAACGCCTTCTTCCAGCGTGGTGGCCATCTCAAGTACAGGATTCGACAGCATGCTGTTGTAGGCATAGTTACCGGAGATATTCATCTCGGGAATCTCTACAGGTATCTCCACGGACAAGGGCGTGTTCAGTTTCACACCGTCAATAGCCGTCAGTGTAGCTGTCACCACAGCCTTTCCGGAGGCAACACCGGTGATTTTGCCACCCGAATCCACGGTAGCCACGTTCTGATCAGAGGAAGCCCAGTTGATAGAATAAGCATCCGTTTCCACGCCGTCGACTGTAACGGAAGCAACCGCAGCCTTGGTCACGCCGATACCGCCCGGCATCTGTCCGGGGGTCACAGACAATTCAACAACACGATCCGCAATGACTGTAAAGAATCGCATATCATTGTGACCGTTATACAGGTAAGGAACATTATAAGGCACGCCGCCAAAGAGGTTCAGCTTACCGGAAGATACCTTCAAAACCCGCAAAGACGCACCGGAACCGGCCTCTACCGCAAAGGCCTCACTGTTGGTCCCCACAGCGCCAATGGAAACACGGTCACCGGTAAATACGAGGCACTTGTCTTCGGCTACAGCATCGCCATGATACAAGTTTGTACCGTCAAAGTACCATCTACCGTCGTAAAGCGGCACATGATTCACTGCTTCAAGACCGGATTTATTACTCAGACCGTTATAACCCACATCACCAGGAGCAATCTGAGTTCCGGAAAGATACCAGCCTCTGACACTGTAAAAATCAATGAGGTAGGTACCACCTGCCACCGGATCGGCCTGTGCCAGCTGTTGCTGACCAAAATGGGTAGCAGCGCTCACAACGTATTTATCGGCGTATTCCTTCACGGCTGTCAGCAAAATATCCGCATAAACCAAAGAACTCACATTAGAGCCTTCCACCTTCTCCAAAGTTGCACGGATATAGACCTGACCGGCCTTCAAAGGCGTCACCACACCGCTGCTGCTGACAGTAGCAACAGAAGGATCCAAAGAACGCCATGTAACGCTGACATTCGAGGTTTCCTTGGTGCCGATGGTAGCAGAAGGCATCAGCTGCATGGACTGGCCAATGGACAACGTATTCTTGGGCGCAGAAATATTGACTTTGACATTGGCGTTACTTACCACCTCATTCATGCACCATTGACTGGAGCCGCTATAGGTGTAGGTCAGCGCAACATTACTGGTAGAAGTGCCGCCATAGCGATTCAGAAAGATCGAAGTACCGTCTGAGCGCTGGAAAACAAACTTGTTTGTTCCGGCAACTGGAACAGGCATAGCCGCCGCATCCGCATCCAGCGTATTGCTCAAAGATACGGTATGCAGTTTCGTAGAAGAATTATAGTTCAGCAGCAGATACGGGCCATCTGCTGCACCGTAGCGGATATAGTGTCCATCATAGTACCAAACGTGAGAAGTTGAGGTGTCAGCATAGTTGTCGAGCAGCAAACCGGTATTGGTGACACTGCCGACAACCTTCGTGGCACTTTCATTGGTGAGCATCCACTGATAGGAACCGGAGCTGTCTTTCTCGGTGATTACATAAGGAACACCGGTCTTCAACTGTTCACCGTCTTCAACAGTTTGCAAAAACTTCGTGATCTTACCGTTCCATGTAGATGTGGCAGTCAATTCACTCTGTGCAACGCTGTACAGACTGAAATGGTCTGTGGTAAAGGTCACAGTGCCATTCTCAATTTCCGCAAAAGCGCAGCTCTTCTTTTCATGGTCAATAACCACCACGGGACGATCTTCATCAAACGCGTCACCGACAGGAATGGTAACCTTCGCCGTTGTGCCTGCGGCAAATCCATCCACATTGATGTCATAAGTCACATAAGCACTGTATCCGGCCGGGATTTGAGAAACGCCTTGGACAGCAACGGCTTTCTTTTCTGCGTTGTTTACCGTTACCTTTACGCCGACAGCGCCATGATTGATGGTCTTATTCAGCGCAATCGTCTTGGGACTGGACACCACAGTGTAATTCGGCTGGAAGTAATTGGATTCCACATGAGTGGTGTAGCCTGTATTGGCCACACCTGCAGATTTCAGATTGCCGTAAATACCGTTGGAAGAATAGCGGCTGATCTTGACGGCATCCTTCGTGATCTCGAACAGAGACATGGTAAGGGTATTTTCCACACCGGTGTTGGGGGTGCTGTAGTAGCCCACATAACCGGCATTCATATATGTAAAATACAGTTGCTTTGCAGCCAAGGTGGTCTGGCTCTGGGGTACATTCAGATAATCGCCCTTGGTGTAGAACACCGCAGAACCGCCATGGGAATCTTCCCAGCTCGCGCTATGGTTGTGTCCGTAAAGAACAATAATATTCAAGCCCGCTTCACCGGCTGCGTTCAGCACATCAAAGAGATAGCTTGCATAGCGGCTGTCACCGTTTTGCACCGTGCGCATGGTGAAATGCAGGGGCACATGGGTAAGAACGAAAATAGGCTTGGTGTAGCTCTGACTGATCTTGCCATTCAGATAGGTCGCCAATCGGGCCGCAGTCAGTTTGGTGCCTGCTTCGGTGGATTCATTGCTCCACTTAAAATCATCCTCATTGATCAGGAACACACCGTAACCATCGGTATCATGAGCACCGCCGGCGCTGAGTAACCCTGCATCAAATCCGTCCGAGACATCATGATTACCCTGCAGATAAACCGCAGAAGCCGAATCCGCGAGACCGCTATATACGCCGTTTACCGCATTCTTCAGCGCGGCAACGCCAGCCGTCTCATAAGAATAGCTCCAGCCGTTGCTGTAATCGCCGGCGAACAGCAATCCATCCATGGTGCTGTATCCGGCAGACTTAATGGCACTGAGAATATTTGTTACATTCTGAGCGCTCTGCGTGTGGTTAGCCGCCTGAAAATCAGAACCTGCCACCACATAATAGACATCCTTTTCGTTGGAAGCAGTCTGCTTTTCAATCTGAGCTGTTTCCTGACCGCCTTGGGTCGCGACATCAACGCCGTGATCATCATCGACTGCACTGCCGCTGATGCACAGAGGCAGCACCATGGCCAGACACAAAAGCAGCGCCATGATTCGGCGGAACATCGCTTCAAAAGTCGTATTCTTCAATTCATTCTCCTCCATCACGTAAGTGTATATATAAAACCCTTTCAAACCATTGCGGCATAAAGGATAGAATCTTCCATTGACGAGATTTTCACATTATTCACAAAGGTAAATAGAAACGATACTATTTATTATATAAAATTATAATAAAATTACAAGCATTTTTTACAAAATTATACAATATATTGTATCTGGCCATTAAGAATATCCCGAAATATATTACCTACGGCTCATAATGGTGGTGATAACAGACTATAGGCAACCTCTAAAAACTAATGTTTGATGGATTCGGCAAGGGATTTTTCTTCAAATTTTGTGTTAAAAATCGAAGGAATACTGGATGTCTTTCAAGATTTTTATAAGCAAAAGTTGAAGCAAAAGAACCGCCCAAGACACAAAAAGGGTTTTTTAGAGGTGCCCTATAATTGCTTTTTAAACAGCAGCTTTTTCAGGACGAACCCATGGCTCCAGAATGGTATCATTTGCGGATCCATCAAGATTAGTAATCGGATGACTATTTACAAATCAGACGATTTAGCCTATAATATTATTGCAATGTGCACAGAAAGGAAGGAAAAATTAATGAAACTTTTGACAAAACGTTTTTCGTCCATGCTGTTGGTAATTGCGATGATTCTATCGCTGATCCCCACAGCATTGGCAGCCCCCTCCGCAGTTGAAATCATTACCACCCCCACCGGCTACGACTCAGCATCAGATGTAAACTATGTTACATCAAACGGCTATATCGTTAACTGGGGTGCAAGAGGCGAGGATTGCGAATTCCTCTCAACCTATGCCCGGTCCTATTACACCGGAAGCTACGCTTTCTCCGCCGTTCGTGCTAACGCAGGCGGAACTTCTACCACAAATGCGCCTTCCAGCGCATTGTTTTCCGCTCTGCAAACCATGATGTCCAGTAAGCACGACAAATTCACAAAATACGGCGGTTCTTCTGCTATGGACTGCAAGAATCTGTACCTCTATACAGATTGCTTTTCCAGCAACACATCGAAGGTTTCAACCCTATACCAAGGTTTGACTGTGGACAGCACCTGGGATTCCGGCTCCACTTACAATCAGGAGCATGTATGGCCCCAGAGCAAGCTCTCTACGGCCAACGAGATCGGCGATATCATGCACCTGCGTCCGGCCATCCCCACCGAAAACAGTGCCCGGGGCAACAAGGCCTACGGCGAAGGCGACGGCTATTACGATCCCGGTGTATCTGTCCGTGGTGACTGCGCAAGAACGGTACTTTACATGTATGTCCGTTGGGGCAATACTGATAACATGTGGGGATCCGACGGTGTCATGGAGAGTGCGGACATTCTTCTGGATTGGATGGCAGAAGACCCCGTGGACACCTGGGAAATGGGCCGAAATGATGCCGTTGAATCCATTACCGGCACCAGAAACGTGTTTGTGGACTATCCTGAATACGCATGGCTGCTGTTTGGTGAATCAGTCCCTGCCGACTATGTGTCCCCTTCCGGCGGTGAATCCTACGAAGAGCCTATTGAGCCTCCTGTGGACAATCCCTCCACCGGCACTTCTGTTACGGCCCAGCTGGTCACGAGCGTAAACGACCTTGCTGTGGGCGATCAGATCGTCATCGCAGCAACGGATTATGATTTCGCGCTGGGTAATGTGCAGAACACCAACAACCGCGCCGCAGCAGCAGTCACCAAGAGCGCAGATGGCACGGTTGTGACCTACGGCGCAGATACCCAGATCATCACTCTTGGAAACGGAGCCGTTGATGGCACCTTCTCGCTGATTGTCGGTGACAGCCAATACCTGTACGCACCGTCTTCCTCCTCCAATTACTTAAAGACTACCTCTTCCCTGTCTGACGCTGCATCCTGGACCATTTCTATCGATGCATCCACTTCCGCAGCCCAGATTGTGGCAGCGGGTGCTACAACCCGGAACACCATGCGCTACAATACCAGCTCCACCCTATTCTCCTGTTATGCAGCCACGAATTCCCAGAAGGACGTATCCATCTATCGCCTGACAACCACGCAGGGCCACACGCACAGCTATTCTGCCACCGTTACCGCTCCCACCTGTGAATCCGACGGCTATACCACCTACACCTGTTCCTGCGGCAGCAGCTACACCGCTAATCCTGTGGCCGCTACGGGTCACAGCTATGCAGACGGCAAGTGCACCAATTGTGGCGCTGCTGATCCCAATTATTCCGGAAGCACAGAACCCACTATTCCCGAAAATGGCAGCTATATGCTGGTAACAAATGTATCCGAAATCATGGCCGGCGGTCAGTTTGTCATCGTTGCCGACAATAGCGGTGCTTATCGTGCTTTGGATAATACCATTACCAGCAAAATCAGCGCCACGGATGTAACCATCTCCGGCAATACTGCCACCGGCTCTGATCTTCCCGTCTGGACCATTGTCCCCACCTCGGACGGTGTTGCGCTGCTTGTAGATGACAGCTATCTTTCCTATCGTTCCAGTACCAACTTCGTGTCCGATACCGCTGCGTACAGTTGGCTCCCCACCGAAGGCGAAAACGGTGGCTTTGTCTTCAACTCCACCGCAACCACCCGTGGCATTTATTATCGGATCTCCAGCGATTTGTTCGGTGCGTACTCCACCACCAACGCTTCGGGCTCTGACTATATTTCCGAACTGCTGGTATTCAAATTTGTAGAGGACTCCGGCGAATCCGGACATACCCACTTCTACACAAGTGTTGTCACTGCACCCACCTGTACAGCAGAAGGCTACACCACCTATATCTGTGCATGCGGTGATCGTTACATTGCAAACCAAGTTCCCGCTCTGGGGCACAACTATGTAGACGGCACGTGTACCAACTGCGGCGCAGAAGATCCCGACTACGTTGAGCCTTCCGAGCCTGTCATTGTTGACTACTACCTGATCGGATTCATTAACGGCGCTAACTATGGCTGTGAGGAAGATAGTGCCAATCTGGGTCAGTACAAGTTCGTGAACGGTCAGGTTACCACCACCTTTCCTGAACCCAGCTACGTATTCGTCAAGACCGGCGACAACGCCAACTGGTACATGACCAACGGTTGGCTGGGCGAAGTCAACTCCGCTACCCTGTACACCACCAATATCACCGGAGAGAATTCTAATAAACTGTTCGTTCCCGCCGGTGAGGTCACCTTCACGCTGGTCGAAAACGCTGACGGCACCCTGACCCTGAGCTACACCGTGGATGAGGTTGAGGAACCCACCGTTCCCTCCGAGCCCACCGTCAACGGCTACGTTCAGGTCACCGATGTGGCTGACATCACCGCAGGCGGCCAGTTCGTGATCGTCGTCAATGTGGACGGCACCTACAAGGCTCTGGACACCACCCTGACCAAGAATAAGTTCGCTTCCGTGGCTGTCACCGTAGAGAACGGCGTAGTCGTGGGCGAGAACCTGCCTGTGTGGACCATCGAAGCCACCGCTTCCGGCATCTCCCTGAGCAATGCTAACGGCTACCTCAAATACTCTTCCAGCACCAACTTTACTTACACCACTGACAGCTACGATTGGACTGTCACTTCCACCGAAAATGGATTCGGCATCACTTCTATAGCAACATCCAACCGCGGCATCCTGTACCGCATTTCTACCGACCAGTTTGGCGCATACGCAATCAGCAACAGCACCAACGCTGACTACAACGCAAACCTGCTGCTGTTCAAGTACGTTGGAACTACCGAGGAACCCGATGTTCCTGTCGATCCTTCCCAGCCCACCGAGCCTGTTGCTGTGGATTACTACCTGATCGGCTTCATCAACGGCGCTGACCATGGCGACGCTGGTGACTGGGCAAATCTGGGCAACTACAAGTTCGTCAACGGCACCGTTACCGCTACCATCACCGAGACTTCCTATGTCTGCGTGAAGGACACCAACGGCATCTGGTACATGACCGACGGCTGGCAGGGTGAGGTCAACTCCGCTACCCTGTACAACACTTCCACCCTTGAGACCACCGATAAGCTGTACGTTCCCG
>JAEIGA010008357.1_pt1 | contig 15683 bp, 16 predicted proteins | sample 9270691 | NCBI WGS metagenome assembly JAEIGA01 (sample SAMN17057246, study PRJNA624740) | gut metagenome | biome: biome; isolation source: fecal sample | host: Bos grunniens | place: China: Xizang | collected 2019
ACTGACCTTCACTCGATGGGACAGTACATCCAGGATGGTGAGCGCACTCTTATGGAGACTGTAGTTACAGTGGAGAAGAGCCGCCGCTCAATGCTCATCGAGAACGATCCTCAGAACCTCGACGGTCTTAACTTCCTTACAGGCAAGCACGTAGAGGAGTGTAATGCAATGGCTGAACTCGGAACCAAGCTTGCTCACATCGACGGTGGCGTTCCTCAGCTTTCACTCTCTATCGAGTGCATCGACGAGTACAATCTCGGAGCCCTCTTCTATTTCTTCGAGAAGGCTTGCGGTATCAGCGGATACATGCTCGGAGTGAATCCATTCGATCAGCCAGGTGTGGAGGCATACAAGAAGAACATGTTCGCCCTCCTCGGCAAGCCTGGTTATGAGGAGCAGGCTGAGGCTCTCAGAGCAAGACTCTAAAGCATACTTTGGTACAATATCTGAAAAGGTCTGGGTGAATTTAACACTTAGACCTTTTTGATATTATGGACACAGGTAAAATGATTTTAGCATTTATGGCAGGAACTGTGGCGGGAGCTGCAGCAGCCTTGCTTATGGCTCCGGAATCAGGAGCGAAGACACGTGAAAGAATCCGTGCAAAAGCGGCTGATGTTGCCGGTGCCGCAAAAGAAAGGATTCTCGAAGGATTGGATGCAATTCAGGAAGGCCTGGAGGAAGAATGATATGGAGCATAGTCAGGGAGGAATGGATTCAGATATCCGTAATTATCTGGACCTCAGACTGAATGAATTGAGGTTGAAAGCGATTGACGGTCTGTCTGTCGGTGTGAGTCGTGTGCTGTCGATGATGTTGGTCGTAATGCTTGGTGCTATTGCTCTGGCTGCCTTTGCATTCGGTATAGTCATTCTTCTTGGAGAACTCCTCGGGAGCTGGGCAGGAGCGGCCTTTATCATCGGAGCCTTGTTCCTTCTAGTTATGGTACTTATGCTCCTGCTCTGGAAGCGGCTTTTTGTCAATATCTTCGTGAAACTCTTCATCAGTATCTTCTATGAAAACGAATGACTATAAGAGTATCGCCACATTGGAGGAACTTCGCGCTGTCCGAAAGAGCATTTCAGAATCCATCGCAGTTTCGGAAAGGAGGTTCTCATCCCGCATTGGTTCTGCCCTCCATGTCTTCAGCATAGGAAAAATCCTGCTTCCCTTGATAAAGATGTTGCGTACCTTCATTTCTGGCACACCCTTTGCAAAATCTTGAGTCACGGTTAGTTTAGTTGTTAATAATAGGGTTATGGTTCACCTCCCGGGCGGGTTCTTTCGTCGGGGAGGTGTTTTCGTTTTGTTTAGGTATGGCCTACACCAGCCTGTCAAAGTTTTGGACTGTTCCGCCTGCTTTGCGCGAATCTCCCATCGGGACAGACGCGGTTCTTTCCGCAGGCACCATCAAGTATGGACAAGCCTTCAATATCGTTCGGTCGACTTTTGCCTCAAACTTGACCGAGAGGTACTGAAAAATTATAGAATTTCCGATGACCGTTCGGGTGAATTATGGCTATTTCAGGCCTGAGCGGTCGATAAGACTATTTATCAGTATCTCCGGAATTTTCCCCATCTTATAGCCTGACGTTACTGAAACCTTCGAACACGCACACCTTCTCCTCATTCTCTATGTTACGCTTCTCTGTGTTCCAGGGTGCATACCGAAAGACCTTGGAATACAAAAATCACCCACTCATCTTCTGTATTGAACTTCGCCGTGTCCCAAGGTTCCGAAACGACGCAAATTAAGATTCATGGCGAAGAATCCAGGGTTTTGCAGGTGATTATTGCCTGCCATAACCCTAGTATTCATCTTAACAAAAGATATCACCTGATCATCGTGACACATGTTTTTGCGGCTGAGAATCTTATGATGATAATTATTCTGTGCAGGACTGTTGCTTCTTTGCCAAAAATGTGTTTTTTCTATAATCATGGGTTACCTTTTCATTAAGGCGGTATTAAAGGCGTAAAAGAAAACCACTCAAGATGAAAATAAAGGGATTACATTTGATAATTACAGAATTAATTGTAAGTTTGTAATTCATTTTGTGAATTCCTACTTAATAAATTAGATATAAAATTATGGTCAGATGCGATCATTGCGGCTGGAGCAATAATCCTGCTGGTACAGAAAGGTGCCAGAAATGTAATCAGGAGTTAGTTTATTATCCTTCGGTTCCTACTGGAGGGAATGTGGCAGAAGAAATAAAGCCCAAGGCTGAGGGATGTGTAAAATGTGGATATCCTCTTTCTCAGGAAAGCGTTTTTTGCCCGAATTGTGGTACTGCTGTAAGTGCGGCGGCCTCTCAGGTAGCTGATGCTTCGATGAAAAAAACTATGCGTGATCTTCCTTCTGATATGAGGCAAGGAGGCTATGGCTTTCAGGCTGATATGAAGCAGACAATGCGTGATGTGCCTTCTGAATCAGAACGCCAGATACTCAAGGCCACACCGACAGAGCATCCGGTCGATCAGAATCATGCATCTTTCACGCTTCGTCCAGTAGATATGGTGGCTTCAGAGGCATTCGCTTTCGGAACTGATACCGATGCTGCTTTTGAGTTCGCGGACGGACAGTGGTTCATTACAGACAAGAGCGGAACGCAGTCGACGTATGTATGCGCATCCAGACGAATAGCACTGCAGAAAGGGGATATAGTCCTTATCGGTGGCAGAAGATATAAGTTTGAATAATGAATATGAACAGGTCAGGAGGGATAGCTGTACCAAGGAGGCATTTATGCTCGATAGGGGAGATCGTGAATTCCCGCTACCGTGTAGTCTCTGAATTGGGCGAGGGTACCTATGGCCATGTATATAAGGTGTCGGACTCGGCAGGTAGGGTCTATGCGATGAAACTGCTTCATCTGTGGGATATTCCTTCCGACATCCGTAAAGAGTTGATTGACAGATTTGAGATGGAGTACCATACCGGCAGGATCAGCAGCGAGTATCTTGTACATTCATGCGATGCCGGATATCTGGATGGCAATCCATATATTGTGATGGAATTCTGTAGCGGAGGTGACCTTACCTCCAGAATGAATGATGACGGTGCCCGTACAGCGAAATATGCGCGTGACATTCTCAGAGGACTGGATGCCCTTCATGCGAACGGTAAGGTGCATCGTGATCTGAAGCCTGAAAATGTTCTTATCAAGGAAAATGGAACAGCGGCATTGACAGACTTCGGAATAGCAGGAGACCGAAACAAAAGAATGACCGAAAGGAACATATTCGGACGTCCTTATCAGATTTTTGGAACGTATGCCTATATGCCGCCGGAGCAGGTCAATCGTAGAGCGGGTGGAAGTACGGTACTGCCGACAACGGATATGTTCTCCTTTGGAGTCCTTCTGTACCAGTTGCTGACAGGAAAACTGCCTTTCGGAACTTTGGAAGATCACAATGACCTGGCGAGATACCAGCTCAGAGGCAAGGCTGGTGAATGGGATAGAATGTCTCTGGCAAGCCTTCCGAGAGGAAGTCAGTGGGAAAGATTGGTCGCTCAATGTCTCGAACCTGATTATAAAAAAAGATTGCCGAATGCTTCAGCAGCCTTAAAGCTGGTGCCGGACTTCGGGGAACATGTGGAAGAAGTCGGATATGCAGTTGTTCCACCTCCTCCTCCGGTTCAACAGAATCTCCAGAAAGGATACAGGCTCAGGATTCTTCAGGGAATGGAGTACGGAAAGACATACGATCTGTTGGAACTGTTCGAGCAGAACTCCAAAAGACTGCTTACAATGGGACGAGGAACGATGAATGACGTCCAGTTGATGGAATACCAGTCATACTATATGTCCAGAAAGCATTTTACCCTCGAGGCAGACCGTGAGCTGAAGACATTTGTAATAAGGGATGGACAATGGGATATGGAAAGCCGCCAATGGAATCCATCTGCAAACGGAACATATGTGAACTCCACTCAGATCACACAGATGGGGCAGAAACTTTATCCTGGAGATGTGATAACCGTAGGAGAGATGACGATTAAATTTGAACAATACTAGTTAATTAAAACTAATACCTTATGGAAACAAATTACAAAAGAACCGTAGCCGGTTCCATCGGAGCCGGAATGGGAGCAATCTTCAACGCTTCCGGACGTACCTACTACATCCTGGAGCACAAGATGTCTTCCAAGTACCACCAGGCAGGTGAGTCGCAGAAGATCATTGTGGATCAGATCGAACTTGGTAGAGATTCAAGCTGTCAGGTGAGATTCGATGAGAGCTTCGAGACTGTAAGTAGAAGACATGCCGCCATCGTAAGAGATGGTGCTAATTGGAAACTTATTCCTCTTTCTACTACTAATGCAACCCTAGTGAACGGACAGGTTGTAAGCGGAGAATGGCACCTCAAGTCTGGTGATGAGATCAGACTCTCAAGCAGAGGACCAGTTCTTGGATTTATCCTTCCTCAGGGCGAGCGCAGCCTCGTCAAGAGCATCGGCCTTACAGAGAGAATGAATCTTTTCCGTCAGCAGGCTCTTCGTCCTTATAAGACAGCTCTTTGGATTCTTGCAGTGGTTCTCGTTCTTGCAGTTGCAGGTCTTGTGACATGGAATATCCTTCAGGGACAGAAGTTCGAGCAGGAGCTTCAGAACAAGGAAGAGCAGATCGTCGGCCTCGGAGATGCAATCAATGAAAGCAATCAGGTTATCGATGCACTTAATGAGGAACTCGTCATCACTAAGGAAGAATCGGCTCTTGAGGCAGCACGTGTTCAGAGAGAACTTAACAAGGCTAAGGCTCAGCGTGATGCTCTTATCCAGCAGGCAGAGTCTCTCAAAAATGAGACTGAGGCAGCCATTGATGCAGCGGTGAAGGCCGGTAGGGATGCTTCATCAGCACAGCGTCAGCTCAGACAGCTCGAGCAGCAGATGGATGAGCAGAAGCAGCAACAACAGCAGCAGGCTGAAGAAAACAGAAAGCTTGAAGAGCAGAAGGCATCAGGTACTATTCATCATTATGGTAACAATCCAAGGACTGGTTCTTCAACTCGTCAGACTCAAAGCCAGCGCCCACAGCAGCCTCAGAAATCAGGTCAGATCAAACATTATTAACAATTAAACAAATAACAGATTATGAAAAGGATTTTTATTTATGTCATTGTTTCCATTGCAATGATTCTGCCATCGTCATGCGGAATGAGTAACTTGATTCATTTCAATCTTAATGATATACATTCCAATGCTGTTCACAAGCAGTTTAATCTTGCAAGAAAGAAAAACCAGTTGGAACTTATGCATCGTCTTGCAAGACAGGCTGAAGAGGCCTACTATGCGTCTGAGACTCTTGATGATTTATATGCTCTTAGACAGGATGTCAATACATTGCTTCTCAAGTATGTGCAGACAATGAATAAGCAGTCGATGGGTGAGGTGGAACATCAGTTGAACTCTCTTAATGTTAAGATTGACAGATCTATTCGCGAGGCAGAGGGTGATAATTTCGGAACTCGAGGTGTAAACACCTATAGCGTATTTGGTCAGGAGACTTATTAAACTACCTGAAACAATATTATAGCAGATAAAAATGGTATGGTGACAGTTTTCTACTGTCACCATACTATAATTTCAATATCATAATAATTTTATGTCTGACATTACCTTCAAGATGACCGCCGAGACCAATGTCGGTCTGGTGCGTACCAACAACGAAGATAACTTCATCGTAAATCCTGATCCTACAGTAGAGGACAATTGGTTTGTTCCTGCTGATGCAGAACAGGTCATAACAATGGGAGAGAACGGCTGCATACTTGTCGTGGCCGACGGTATGGGAGGAATGAATGCCGGTGAGGTCGCATCTGACATTGCGGTCACAAGCATTAAGGAAGCCTTCTCCAAGGTCAAGGACTTTGAAGAAATCAAGGATGATATAGAACATATCGAGCCATTCCTTAAGAAAATTGTCGTGGAAGCGGATGCTGCCATAAAGAAGAGGCTTAAGGAAGACCCGTCGACTTCCGGAATGGGAACGACTGTGGTCGTGGCCTGGGTAGTGAATACGACAGCCCATATAGTGTGGTGTGGAGACAGCAGGGCATACCTGTTTAACCCTAATTCGGGAATCATAAGACTGACAAAGGACCATTCTTATGTTCAGGAACTTGTCGATTCCGGCAAGCTTGATGCTGAACTGGCCTTTGATCATCCCAACAGCAATATAATTACAAGAAGCCTTGGAGACTCTCCTAAGAAGGCTCAGCCTGACTATGTATGCCGCGAACTCCAGCAGGAAGACATCCTTCTTCTCTGCAGCGACGGACTTTGCGGACTCTGTCGTGATGAGAAGATAGGTGAAGTCATGGCTCTCTCTGAGGATATGAGCCAATGCAGAGATAATCTGATCGATGCTGCTCTTGCAGCAGGCGGCTATGACAATGTCACTGTCGCTTTGATGAAACTTGAGGCCATAGATGATAAAAATAAATTGTATGCTACGGCTACGGTCAATGACCTCAAGCGCGTTAAGAAAAGAAAGATGATGGCACGTCTCGCTGGAACCGCATTAGTACTTCTGGCGGCAACAGCGGCAATATTATGCCTTTTATAATACAATAATATTTAATCTCCTTCTAAAACTTAGTTATGGAATATAGAGAAGGTAATATGATTGACGGACGCTACCGTCTGGAACAGTTTATCGGTAGCGGAAGTTTCGGTGAAGTCTGGGTTGCGGTGGATACTCGTACCGATCTGGAAGTTGCCATAAAGATCTATATATCGATGGATAAGCATGGTCTGGAAGAATTCACGAAAGAGTTTCAAGTGTCTTTCGACCTTAACCAGACCAATCTCCTCCACTCCAATTATCTTGGAGTCAATGCTGAAGACAACAGGGCATACCTCATCATGCCATATTGTCCGGACGGTTCGGTAAGCAGCCTTATCGGCAGGATGAGTGAGAAGGATTTATGGAAATTCATAAATGATGTTGCATCCGGTCTGGCATATCTTCATGCTCAGAATCCTCCTATCATCCATCAGGATATCAAGCCTGACAACATCCTGATTTCCAGAACCGGTGACTATCTTATCACAGACTTCGGAATCAGCCGACAGGTCCGCAATACCCTTAGACGAAGCGCCAGAAGCGCAAGCGTAGCCGGTGCTCCTGCATACATGGGACCGGAGCGTTATTCCAGCAGTCCTATGCCTGTGAAGGCGAGTGACATCTGGTCGCTTGGAGCCACCATTTATGAGCTCGCAACAGGTGAACTTCCATTCTGTGGCATGGGCGGCGTGATGCAGAAGAACGGCGCTGATATGACTCTTCTTCCTGATCATTATTCGGAGGAATTCCGTTCTCTTGTCTATAGTTGTCTCTCTCTTGAGACATGGGATCGTCCTTCAGCAAAGCAACTTGCTGAAGAAGCGGCTAGACAATTACGCAGTCTGGAAGTGACCGGTACTCCCGCGGCTATTGATAAAGTCAAGGAGGAACCTCCTGCTTCTGTACCGAACTCAGAGGATGACAGGCGTAAGACTCAGATCATCCACGCTGCAGACAATAGTACAGTACCACTCGGTGGGGCACCAGCAGAAAATAAGCTTGCAACATCTGTTGGCAGTGCTACAGTAAGGGTAGATCAGGCACAGTCTCAGTCAGGAATGCAGGTTCCTGCAGGAACTGCTCCTTCCGGTGTCGTACCTCCTGAAGGAAATGTATTTGGTGGTGGACTCCCTCAGACCGAGCAGAAGCCGGCATTCGGCCCTGCCGTGTGGATCGCAACATCAGCAGCCGGTCTTGTTTTAGGTTTCTTATTGAATGTTCTAGTAAGATGATGAAAAGATTTACAGTTCTATTGTTAACGGCCATGTTTCTGGTGCCTGTAAGTCTTTCTGCACAAGGACTTACTAATAAGGAGAGACGTCATATAAATCAGCTGATACTTAATATCGTAGATGAATATGAACGTTCCTCAGCTCTATATGACTCAGAGTCAATTTATACTTTCAGAGAACTGTTTGTCTCTCCTGATGCTACAGTTTATTGTGACCTTATGGGTACTGCCAATTATCAGTCTCCTATTACATTGAAAGAATATATTCAGGAAGCGAATGACCACGCTCGAGGAAATCTTGAGATCAGTATTCTTAACGTACAAAAAGGTGAAATGGCATATGCAGATGGTTATTGGATGATTCCGGTTACCTTCCAAAAGGAGATGTCTTATTCTGATGAGAACGGAGTTTTGTTCTCTGCTAGGGAATACTATGGCGGACAGCATTATAGAATCACTCTGAATCTGAGATATAGCCCTGAAGATGATACCTGCCTCATCCACTCCATAGAGGGAAGGATGAATTCTGCCAAGAGTTTCCCTATAGGGAAATTCCAGGTCATAACTCATAATTATGAGTTGAGCGGAAGGAATAAGGTGTTTGCGGATAGAATGACATATCAGGGACTCCCGTTGGAGTATAATAGTTTTGGACAGGCTATCGTGTCTGCTGATTTCGAACCGGAAATTGATGACCCTGATGTTTCTATTCAGAGGATTGTGCTTAACTCAAATGAGAATTATGAGAATGTGATGTATTCTTTCAAGCAGTTCAAGTCAAGGGCTAAACTTCGTCTGGGCGTGGCTCCGATCATGGCTTATACGATGAAATCACCTTCCAATAATATCGATCTCAGCCGCTCTATGGCATTTGAGGCAGGAGTAGATATCGGAACCACCTTCCTTGCTGGAAATGCTAAATTCGGTGTCTACACTGGTGCTGCCATTTCTATAAGTAATGCGAAATTTTCACAGAAAGATACAGTGAGATTCTCTTCTCAGCAGTTTTTCTCTCCAGATGGTAAGGTATATAGTCCTCAAACCGTTTCTTATAGTGTGGATTCTGCAACTGAATCTCTTGGATATAAGGACCTTATGATACCTCTGTACTTCGAATGTGAGCATCCTGTGGGTACATCTGCTACTGTAGTGTGGAATTTCGGAGTTAAGGCTTATATGCCTCTTGATACAGATCCAGGAACTTATAGCGTCAAGGGAACACGTACCATTGGTGATCAGACTACTGTTATTGATGGTAGCTATGATAAGTTCATTTATCCAGTATCTTATAATAGGAGCACTTTCTCATTAAGTGCTATGGCCAATCTTGGAGTGGATATAAATCTGATCAAGACTGGCGCATTCAAGAATCGTCTGCTTGCCACAGTAAAAGCCGGATATGAACATGGCATCATGCCGGTTTATACAACAAATGGTGCGGGTCTTAAGTATTCTAAGTCAAATCCACTATTTGTCTATGACCCGACCAATGACTGTGATGTAGCGAGTCATTCGCTGATAAATAATATCACTCTTAAGCGTCAGGCCGTATGGCTTGAACTGGGAATCAAAATCAAAATGTAAAGATTATGGAGCAGAATAAAGGATTGAATATGGCATTGCTTGCAGCGGTATTCGCTGTTTCTCTGGCAGTAGGATATTTCCTGGCTCAGGTAATTGTCAGGCCTGATGTAAAAGCTGAGAAAGAAGTGGTTTCCTATCAATATGAAGACCAGGACGCTGAATCAGTATACGAAACAATTGACTCTACCGAATATTATGATTCTCTGATTCTTGCTTTGGAAGCTGAGGAAGCTGCAGCGGCTCAAGCAGCAGTTGAAGCGGCTGCAGAGGAAGTGACTGCAGAGGAAGTGGTCGAGCCTGTGAAGTATAGATTGTTTACCAAAAGCATGATGCAGGACTTTCTTGATCAGAAGGATTGGGAACTGAGACCTACTGATTCTAAAGAACTTTTTCCGCAGTGGATGAAAATTGAATGTGTAGGACTTGATTATGCAAAAGATGAATTCGCTCCTACTACTCTTGCTGCAGTTTGCAATAAACTGATGATGGGAGACTGGGAAAGTGTTGTAGTAAGTACAATGACTTATAATTCAGTGAACCAGATAACCAAAGTAGTACTTAGAGTTCAATATCCGGGAGGTGATTCGTATGATGAAGAATATTAGGATTTTAATTATATCCCTGCTGCTGGCGTTGCCGATGATTGCATCTGCGCAGGACAAGACCTTTGAGTTCTATTATATTGCTCATGATTACTCCACAAGAGTCGAGAGCATATGTTCGATGCTGGAAGAAACCTACGAGGTTGCATTGGAGTATGAAGATTGCGCTGTGGTATTCTATCTCCCTAATGGTGAAAAACCAATTGTGGTAAAGATGAATATTCCGGGAGATAACCGTCGTGATTTTGACGATCTTATTTCGGAACTTCGAACAAGATATACTCACGATTCATATGTGTATGTGGACCTGCCTAATATGATCGATATAATCAATAATGCAGATTTTATTGATGAAGAAGGAAATCCGCTATATCGTTCCATGCGATTCACATGGTTCATCAATTCATCCTTCTGGGATATGAATTATAATGAGTCTCTTATCTCAGCTTCTTATTTTATTCTGGAGCTGGATAAGTATCGTGATTATGTAACCATTGACTTATGGGATACAGGTGACGAGAGAATCCGTGTAAACAGGAATTATCCTTTTGGTAAGAAGAATCTCGCGGCAGGCTACCGTTTTAATTTGTTGACATTATAATTAGAAAACTACATATGAAAAAGATACTAACGTTATTTTTACTTGCATTTTCGTGCCTTGGTGCTGTGGCCCAGTCACTTCCGTCTCAGGTGGAGGTCAGCTATCCTAAGATTTTTCAGAAAGCTATTGTGCAGGAGGCTGAGATCAATAAGTTTATGATGGACTCAAAGTTCGGTCAGGCTGTGAAATCTAACCGACATTGGATTGCATACAGCGACCGTTCGCATAATAAACTTTATAAGACTCCGGGCGGTACTGCGACTTGTGGTGAACTCGAGTTTAATGAAAAAGTCAGAATAGCTAGAATCGAAAAGAATGGTTTTGCACTGGTGTATACAGAGCCGATGGAAAGTATAAAATATCCTGAGATTTCCCCTAAGGCTGTGCGCAGGGGATATGTCCATGTCAGGAACCTTCTTCTGTGGCATTCTTGCCCGGCTAATGAGTATAATATCTACAATAAGGCACTCCTTTGTGTGAACCTTGACAAAAAATCTTCGGAGCTTGGAAGGCTTTATGGTAATCCTTCCACTAAGTCTGATTATACTCAGCTCAATACAGATATGAACTTCTACTTCATAATGAAGAGAGAAGGTAATATGGTGCTTCTTGCCCGTCAGCACTCTATGGAAGGCTTGGTGGATAATACTGTTCTGGTAGGATGGGTGGCAGATGGATCTTATGTCCCTTGGGACCAAAGAAGCTGTCTGGAGCCTACTTGGGATAGAAATGATGTGGAAGCTTTCGCGGATAACAAGGTCAGATATAGGATTTATCACGAGGAAGACAGGCAGATGAGAGGAGAGCCTGTCGTGGATGAGGATTTTACCAAAAAGATCAAGGGACAGGGTGAAAAGTATAAGTATCGTATGATGCCTCATCTTCTCAGATTCCCTATTCTCTCGACAAGCGTCAGTGAAAAAGGTGATACCATCTATAAATGTTCTACATTTGGAACAGCGACCGGAGGGCGTAACCAGATTTCTCAGCTTGAGAACAAGACCGATTATAGTGGCGTCACTGATGCGACCATCAAGGACATGAGCAATATTGACATTGCTATAGTTATCGATGGAACCAAGTCAATGGGCCCGTATTTCCAGGCGGTAAAACAGGGTATCAAGGATGCTGAGATGTATTTCGAGTCTGATAAATTCAATATCAGAGTCGGCTTGGTCATATATCGTGATTATACAGATGGAGAGCAATATGCTGTGGAAGTATATCCGTTTATGGATTCCAGAAGCAGAAAACTTGCTGAGCTTCTGGACAAGGGAGGATCGGGATATGGATTCAAGAGTAGTTCAAGAGACAAGACTATGGAAGAGGCGCTGTACCTTGGAATTGACACTGCCCTTGAAGAACTGGATTTCAACCCGAAACACAGTAATCTGATGTTTGTCATCGGAGATTGCGGTAATCATAGAGATGATAAGAAGTTCAGTCGCGAAGATCTGGTCAGCAAGATCGTCGCAAAAGAAGTGAACCTGATGGGATTCCAGGTAAATCTGGGTCAGGCTGAGGCATTTGACAGCTTTAACAGCCAGATTCTTTACCTTATGAACAGAAGCCTTCTTGCCAAGTACCAGTCACTTGCTGAGTCAAGTACAGTCCAGTGGAAGGAGACCCTTGATGGTTATGAACTCCAGAATAACCATAAGAGTAACCTTTACACAGGTAAGCATTATGGTCCAAAGCAGAAAGGACAGGTAATGGAGACAGAAAGATTGACTGCCCTTATGGGTGATGCCATCGAGTATTTCAAGTCTTCACTCGCTACACAGCGTGAAATCATCGGTAGTGTAGGATTCGGTGGAAATGCATTTGTCGAGGGTGTGAAGATCAATGAAAACTTTGCCAGAAAGAAACTCGGTGATGAGGCGTATGAGCAGGCTAAGAACGGACATAACCTTCTTGCATTCCAGGGATATACCCGAAAGAAAGTGAATGGAAAGGATGTTTATAAGCCGGTGCTGTTCATTTCATCACAGGAGCTCGAGAGCCTCTTGAAGCAGCTTCAAGGTGTTAATGCAGCTGCTGCTGAACTCAATGACAGAGAACCGTATATCAATGCAATGAAGGCTCTTGTACTCAGTCTTAGCCCAGGTCTTACCGAGGAGCAGATTCAGAATACAGAAATAGGTGAGGTCATGAAGATGGTGATGGGACTCAATGAGGCTCCGGATGCTCTTAAGAGATACACATTGGCCGATATCGGAAACACCAGAAAAGTCAAGCCTGATGAATACAGAAGCCTTGTGAATAAGTTTGCGCGCAGATATGAGAATCTCAGCCGAATCAGCCGTACGGACTATAAATACACCTACAAGGCCAACAATATGAAGTACTATTGGCTTCCGATCGAATATCTGCCATAATCGCTGAATGTTATGAAAAAACTTTTTGAAATAGAAAATCTGAGGTGCTCTTACGATAAGAACTATCGTGAGGGAATATCGAAGATCGTGTTGGAAATAAGAAAACTTGCTCTTCCAAAGGGCAGAAAGATATTTATCGTGGGAGAGTCTGGTATAGGAAAAAGTACTATACTTGAGGTTCTCGGACTGATGAATAATACCATCGTACCCTCAGAGAAGTCGAAATTTCTGTTTTATGAAGATGAGAAGCCTGTCGATCTGCTCAATCTCTGGGCAGACGGCAGTGACAGCAGTCTGTCTGCTTTCAGACTGAAGCATTTCAACTTTATCTTCCAGAGCACTAATCTTATGCGTAATTTCACAGCATACGAGAATGTGGCTCTCACCCGTATGCTACAGGGGTATTCTCAGGAGGAAGCTTTTGAAAAGGCTTCCAAGGTGCTGGCCGATCTCGGACTCGAGCATATCGACCAGACCAGAATGGCACAGGAGCTTTCCGGAGGACAGCAGCAGAGATTGGCCTTTGCGCGTGCCATCCTTCCGGACTTCACCGTCCTTTTCGGAGATGAGCCTACCGGTAACCTCGACAGTGACAATGCCGTGAGGGCAATGGAACTTCTGTCTGCCAAGCTCGGTGAGCAGCAGGAGAGTTCGGCCATCATCGTTTCGCACGATATGCCTTTGGCAATGTCTTTTGCTGATGTCATCATCAAGATCCGCAAGGAAGAAAGTCATGTGGAATATGTGAAGGATGAAGTTGCTTATATGGGTGTCATCGATGATGAATGTGTGTTTGTGCCGTCGGAGGGTAGAGATACCTGGAGCAATGGTACAGATACCTATGACGCAGAAGATTTCAGAATGTTTTTGAAAAAGATTTAAGGAGCTATGAATATTTTCGGACTATTGAAGAATAACTATTTTTCCCTCTTCGTGAAGAGGGAAGGAAAAGTCGTGCTTGGAAAGTCTTATTCCAACCTCTGGCTCCTTGTGGGAGTGCTTACCGCTACATTCCTGGCTATTTCCTTCAGTAATGCCAGTCTCAAGTATCTGAAGCATAAGATGGATGATCCGTTCATCAATTGGGTGGATATGAAGAGCGAATTTGGGCAGCAGCAGGCTTTTATGGATCTTGAAAATGCTCTTTCATCCGATGAGTTGAAAGAAGAGTATCATATCGATTCATATCAGTCTGACTACATCTCCAACTATTTCTTCTGTGACATTAAAGGCGGTCATCTGAATTATTTCAAGATTCGTTTCTTTGAAGATTTCAAGTCAAATGATCTGGTTGCGGCCATATTGGATGATAAGAATGTCGTCAAGGACTGGAAATTCCCGGATATGGAGGAAGATCTTGATGAAAATACGATAGGAGTAGTACTTACCGAAGAGGCTTTGCGCAAGCTCGGATATTCTGAAGCTCCGTCGTACATTCATTATTATTCCCCTTCTGATTATGCCGATCAGTATGGCTTTGATATGTTAGCTGGTGAGTATGTGGCTTCACCTATTCCTGTGCTGGGAGTCGTGAAAAGACTTCCAGGTAATGTCGATATGATTGCCGCTGCATATCTTTATAATCAGCTTGAGAACAGAGATTCTCATCCGTTCTATATGGATAAGGAGGAATATGGAAGCACCATCAACTATTTCGTTCCTGCAGATGTTGATTTCGATAAATTTCAGGAGTTTGTAAACGAGATTTTGGATAAGTATCCTGATTCAGAATACGAATCCGATCCTTATTTCTGGAATAACAAGATTCTTCCGTTCCGACATAAAGATTGCGAATTCTTGAAAATTGAGCCTGAATATGTGAATTTTGACGAGATCCGTGAAATCAATGCTGCGATTATGGCTGAATATGGTGATAAAGATGTCCATAGGGTCTTTGATATTGACTTCAGCCCTTATGTGTCAGATCTGACTTCATTCCTTTCTGTCAATTTTAACAAACTTGACAAGATCGTAGAGTTTGAAGAGTTCGTGAATAAAGAATTTGAGATAACGATCGAAATGTCCCAGATCAACGCCAAGGAGAACTTCAATGCCGTAAGTACCATGGCAAACATCCTTTCATGGGCCATCATCGTATTCGCGATCATCTGTATCATCCTCTTCATCGTGAACCTTCTTCAGTCTTATTTCCAGAAGGTCAAGAGGAATCTCGGAACATTCAAGGCTTTCGGTATGGGCAATTATGAGCTCATCAGCGTATATACACTTATCATGGCTGCAACCATCCTCGTATCGGTTGTAATCTCCCTTGCGGCTGTATGGCTTTCTCAGGGCATACTTGAACTGCTGAACATCACCCGTGATGAGGTGTTCGGCTATCTCTCGCTCTGGAACGGCAAGACGGTAAGTGCAATATTGGTAATAATTTTTGCGTCAGTGTTCACTGTCTACACGGTGATGAACAGGCTTCTCCGTTCAACTCCTGGCGATTTGATTTATGATAGGTAGGATTATGAATCGTAAAGTAACAAACAGATTTTTTGCAGGCCTTTGCATCAGCTTAGGCCTTATGGCTTGCACCCAGAATCTAGAGCAGGAACGATATAGTGACCTTATTGTGGGGCTGGAAGGTGATGAGATAACCCTTTATCCATTAGGAGAAACATTGCGCTTTCCGGTATATTATTCAGAATATTGGGACTTGGATGTTTACGAAAGACCCAATGGAGTTGCGGTCACCAAAGAGGATAATGC
>JAEIGA010008358.1_pt1 | contig 15682 bp, 14 predicted proteins | sample 9270691 | NCBI WGS metagenome assembly JAEIGA01 (sample SAMN17057246, study PRJNA624740) | gut metagenome | biome: biome; isolation source: fecal sample | host: Bos grunniens | place: China: Xizang | collected 2019
ATAATATGTCAGGTTGGCGTTCACACCTTTGGCTGGCTAAGAATCCAAAGTCTGACTTCTTGGTGATGTTGGTCACTTTCATCTTGACCGTTGTCTTCGATTTGACTGTAGCTATTGAGATAGGATTGCTTTTGGCGGTTATTCTCTTTATCAAGCGCACTAATGAATCCACTGTCATCCGTAGTTTCTCCAACGAACTCGACCCAACTCACAACAATGATCTCCGTCTCCATGGCCACGACTTAGAAATGTTGAAGATTCCTCCTTATACTGAGGTATATGAGATTGATGGCCCATATTTCTTTGGTATTGCCAATAAGTTCGATGATATCAGTCGTCACGTGGGCAAGAACGACCAAAAAGTGCGTATCATTCGCATGCGTAAGGTGTCGTTTATTGATTCTACGGGTATTCACAACCTCGAGCAGTTGTATTTGCGTTTGCAGCGTTGTGGTATTATCTTGGTACTTTCTGGTGTGAACGAGCAAGTTTTCAGTGCGTTGGACAAGGCAGGTTTAGTTAAGTTGATAGGTCGTGAGAATATCCGTAATCATATCAATGGTGCCTTGGCTCGTGCTGAAGAAATAGTTAATCCTTCAAAATAACCCCCATTCGAACAACTTTATAAACAATTAATACTATGAAACGAATATCATTATCTCTTCTGTTCGTTCTTGTGGCTGTCATGATGATGGCGCAAGCCAAGTATGTGTTTTATTTTATTGGTGATGGTATGGGACCTAACCAAGTCTTGGCTGCGGAGATGTACCAAGCAGCTTTGCAGGGTCAGATAGGTAGAGTTCCTTTGTTGATGAGCCAGTTCCCTTATTCGGGTCAAGCGGCTACTTTCTCATCTTCCTATGGTATTACTGATTCAGCAGCAGCGGGAACATGTTTGGCTTCGGGTAAGAAAACCAATAATGGTATGATTGGTCAAACCCCTGATGGAGAGCCTGCATATAGCGTAGCTTCTCAACTCAAACAAGAGGGATGGGGAGTAGGTATCATGTCCTCCGTACCTGTGGATCACGCTACTCCTGCATCGCATTATGCGCATGCAGAGAAGCGCTATGAATACTATAAGATTGGTACACATCTAACCCAATCAGGCTTTGACTTTTTTGGTGGTGGTGGCTTCCAGCGTCCTATCAATAAGGATGATGCTTCGGCACCTAATCTCTATGACCTTACCCGCCAAGCTGGATATACTATTGTAGGGTCTTATGACGAAGCTAAGCAGCACATCCATGCAAGCAAACTCTTGCTAGTACCTGCTTCTGACTTGGCTAATCCTAATAAGGGTGCTGGGGCATTGCCTTATGCTATTGACCGTCAAGAGGGAGACCTTTCGCTTGCAAAGATTGTTGATATTGCGGTGCAACATTTGTCTAAACATGACCGTTTCTTTATGATGGCAGAAGGAGGTAAGATTGACTATTCGGGTCATGGAAACGATGCGGCTACTAATATCCACGAGGTGATGGATCTGGATCAAGCCATTCAGGTGGCATATCAATTCTATTTGCAACATCCCGATGAGACATTGATCGTTGTTACTGCTGATCATGAAACTGGCGGTATGAATTTGGGCAAGGAAGACTCTTTTGAGTTGCAATTGTTGCAATACCAGAAGTGTTCGTCTGACCAACTATCTAGCCGCTTGTCGGCTTTGCGCGAGCAGATGGGTGCGAAGCTTTCTTGGGAGCAAGTCAAGACTCTCTTGGCAGAGAATACGGGCTTGTATGATAAGATAGAGTTGGATGACGACGAAGATCAGGCGTTGCAACAAGCATACAAACAGATGATGCGCAAGCAGGCAACGGTGAAGACCTTGTATGAGGATATCAATGTTTTGGTTGCCAAAGCGTTGTCTATTCTGAGCCATAAGGCCGGTGTAGGTTGGGTAGGTGAGAACCATACTGCGGCTGCGGTACCAATCTTTGCTATTGGTGCAGGTGCCGAACAATTCACAGGATGGCATGATAATAGCGAGATAGCTCCATTGATTTACCAAGCTACTCGTAAATAATCTCTACTCAATGAATATTGCATATATAGGGTCTGTCAACCGACAGACCCTATTATTGTATATCTTTTTTTTGTGAATAGTGTGTAAATGTAGATGGTAATAAAAATAGGCGATGAACACTCATCGCCTATTTAATATAACTTGTATTAATCTATCAATCAATTCATATACAAGATAGCTGCTGATTGAGGTGCTATGCGGACGTTGCCTTCTGCGATGCGCTCGCCATAATATGGACACTCGCCATCCACACATGCAAATCGGAATACACCTTCTGGCAATGCTACTTGAGCACTACGCTCTTGACCATTCAGCACAACAACTATAGTCTTCCAACTATCACCTACAGCTTCGCCATTCAATTGGTATGCTACAACACCTTCTGCCACAGGCAAGAAGTGTACGTTCTGACGCACCAACTCTGCATCGCCCATATGGAAAGCAGGGTGTGCCTTGCGCAAGGCAATCAGACCTTGATAATAGCGGAATAAATCCATGTTCTTCGCCTTTAATGACCAATCAATAGCGTTGATCTCATCTGGACTGCAATAGGAGTTATGCACACCTTTCTTATCGCGCGCGATCTCTTCGCCACACCACAAGAATGGCATACCTTGTGAGGTCAAAACTGCCGTTTGAGCCAATTTACTCAATTTTTGTAACTCGCCTGGACGAAGTTTCTTATTAGCTTTGAGGCGGTCTGTGAGCATCATATCGTCGTGGCAAGATACATAGTTGATTGACTGAGTAGGTTGAGCAGTCCATGCTTGTTTAGAGTAGTTCACCTTAGTCATATCTACATCTGGGTGAGCAATACAGCCTACTAGACCAAACTTGATACTCTCCTCGTGTCCTTTCTCTCCAACGAGGAAAGCACCACGATTATTATCAGAGAAAGGGCCACGCAACGCATCGCGCATGTCGTCGCAGAAAGCGCCGATATTAGGCAATTTGTACATGTTTGCCTTCATGGCCAATGAATCGCCATTGTAGAGTGGACCACCTGCCGCCCAACCCTCACCATAGAGCAAGAGCAATGGATCGATACTATCCATCATCGCACGCACTTGGTTCATCGTCTCTACATCGTGAATACCCATAAGGTCGAAGCGGAATCCGTCCATATGATACTCCTCGATCCAATAACGGCAAGATTCGATGATAAACTTGCGCATCATAGCACGCTCGCTGGCAGTCTCGTTGCCGCAACCTGAAGCATTGCCCAAATCACCATTCTCATGAAGACGGTAGAAGTAATCAGGAGCAGTCTGGGTAAAGTTGCTATTCTCTACGTTGAATGTATGGTTGTACACCACGTCCATAATCACGCGGATACCTGCCTTGTGCAACGCTTGAATCATCTGTTTCATCTCGCGAATACGTGTAGCAGGGTCGTAGGGGTTAGTACTATAGCCACCATCAGGGGCATTGTAGTTAACAGGGTCGTATCCCCAGTTGTAGCGATTGTCGCTCAGGCGTGTCTCATCCACCGATCCATAGTCGTAAGATGGGAGTATCTGTACGTGTGTGACACCTAGTTCTACGAGGTGGTCGATGCCGGTAGCGAGTCCCTCGGCGGTGGTTGTGCCGTGTTCGGTCCAAGACAGGAACTTACCTTTATTCTGTACGCCAGAAGTCGCATGAATAGTCATGTCACGATGGTGCATCTCGTAGATGATCGCATCTTTTGCCTCTGCGAAAGCAGGACGCACATCATTCTCCCAACCCTCTGGGTTCGTGGTATTCCAATCAATGATTGCTGCACGACGACCATTCACACCTACGGCTTTGGCAAAGATACCTGGAGTCTCATGCAATTTCCAACGAGAACTTGGCTCTACTACTTGGAATGTGTAGAACTGACCATTCAAATCGCCCTTCACGGTCTTTACCCAGCTACCATCTTTCTGACGGCACATACTGAGGGTTTGCAATGGAGCAGCGGTAGTAGCATCCGCGTAGATATTTAGATATACACTATCTGCATTAGGACTCCATACAGAGAAACTGGTCTTCTCTGGAGTATATACCATCTCATCCAATGAACCTTGTTTCACGGGATACTCATCCACATTCTCATAATGTGGTTTCTTTGCGCAGCAACCTACCAATGTTGCTAGCAATGTCATCATAATCAGTGCTTTTTTCATATTTATAGGATTAATTTTCGCTTAATGCTAATTTGTAAATATCGGCTTTCTCTATGCGCTCCTGTGCATATGCCTTTGTAACCTCAAAACTCTTTTTGCGGCTCTTCGACGATGGCAAATCAAACATTACATCCATCATCACTGTTTCCATCAGTCCGCGTAGTCCGCGTGCGCCCAACTTATTTTCCAATGCCTTATCTACCACATAATCCAGCATATCATCTGCAAAATTCAATTCATACCCATCCATCTCTAGCAGTTTCTTATATTGTTTGGTGATGGCATTGTTGGGCTCTGTTAATATATTGCGCAATGCTTGCTTATCGAGAGGCTTCAGGTAAGTCAAAATAGGCAAACGACCAATAATCTCGGGGATTAAACCATATGATTTCAGGTCTTGTGGGGCTACATATTGTAGCAGGTTGTTCTTGTCAATGGTTTTCGCTTTCTTTTGTGCATCAAAACCTACTACCTGCGTGTTCATGCGTTGAGCAATCTTGCGCTCGATGCCGTCAAAAGCGCCACCGCAGATGAATAGTATGTTGCGTGTATCTACATGAATAAACTCTTGTTCTGGGTGCTTACGACCACCTTTAGGTGGTACGTTTACCACCGAACCCTCCAGCAATTTCAGCAATCCTTGTTGAACGCCCTCGCCCGATACGTCACGCGTGATACTTGGGTTCTCACTCTTGCGAGCAATCTTATCCACCTCGTCAATAAACACAATACCTTTCTGCGCTTTCTGCAGGTCGTAGTCAGCATCTTGCAACAGACGAACCAGCAATGACTCCACATCTTCACCCACGTAACCTGCTTCTGTCAGCGCTGTTGCATCCACAATGGCAAAGGGAACTTTCAGCAACTTAGCAATCGTGCGAGCGAGCAAGGTTTTACCCGTACCCGTAGAACCAACCAACAAGATATTACTCTTCTCAATCTCAACACCATTGTCATCCTTTGGCTGAAGCACACGTTTGTAGTGGTTGTACACGGCTACCGAAAGATAACGTTTGGCCTCATCTTGACCAATCACATCTTGATCCAGAAAGGCTTTAATGTCAGCGGGTTTGGGCAGACTGTGCAAGTCTAATCCCTCTATCTCTGTGTTTTGTGCTGCTTGCTGCGCCATCTCCGTAATCATCATATGCCCAGCTTCAATGCACTCGTGACATATATATATGCCAGGCATTTCCGCACGGAATAGATTCTCCATCTCACGCCCGCAGAAAGCACAGTTCTCTAATTTCTTTTTCGCCATTACTCCTAAACTTCTAAACTTCTAAACTCCTAAACTCCTAAACTCCTAAACTACTTCTTACTATAAACCTTATCAATCATTCCGTACTCCAATGCCTCTTTGGCAGTCATCCAATAGTCGCGATCTGCATCTTGACGGATCTTATCCATAGTCTGACCCGAGTGGTCTGAGATAATTTGATACAACTCGTCCTTCAATTTCAATATCTCTCGCGCAGTAATCTCAATATCAGATGCTTGACCTTGAATGCCGCCTAAGGGTTGATGAATCATCACGCGGCTATGTGGCAATGCAGCACGCATACCTTTCTCGCCCGCAACAAGCAATACCGCGCCCATGCTGGCTGCCATGCCAGTACAGATTGTTGCTACGCGCGAACCGATAAATTGCATCGTGTCATAGATGCCCAAACCAGCATATACACTGCCGCCAGGAGTGTTGAGGTAGATGTTTATATCTCGCTCAGAATCAACAGAGTCCAAGTATAGCAGCTGTGCTTGAATCACGTTTGCAGTATAGTCGTTTACCTCGGTGCCGAGGAAGATAATGCGATCCATCATCAGACGTGAGAATACGTCCATCTGGGTTACATTCAATTGGCGCTCTTCCAAAATCGAAGGGCTGATATAACTGGCCGATGCATTCATCGTCTTCTCCACATGCATCGAGCTCATGCCTTTATCAACGGCAAACTTCAAAAAATCATTCATATTATTATAGGTTTTTATTTAACATGCAAAGGTACTGCTTTTTTTTGAAATAACCAAGAAAAAGGAGGAAAAAATATATCTCTCGTAAAGGGGCTTGTGTAATTGAAAAAAAAATTGTACCTTTGCAGCCCAATGAGAGGATTGACTAGATATCGTGTTGTCTCCTGGTTAAGACACCATCTTGCTGCTTGGAATACAGGTGGCGAGGGGGTGCATTCTCCCTATTTGTTTGAGTGGGTGAGGATGGTGATGTCGGATAAACATGCATATTATATGTGGAATGATATAGAAGCGCTGCGCGGGGAGATGTTGCGGGACGAGCGGGTGATACCATTTATTGATTATGGAAGTGGGAAAGGGCTTTTGGGAGAAAAAAAGAAGGACGAGAGATCTGTGAAAGATATTGCTAAGAACAGTTTGGCTAGAAAGCAATATGCGCAGATGTTGTATCGGTTGGTGAATTGGTTGAGTAGAGAGCGGAATTTGAATATTGTAGAACTTGGGACCAGTTTGGGAATAACAACCGCATATTTGGCTGCTCCGAATAGCGGAAATAGGGTGGTGACTTTGGAGGGATGTGAGGCTGTTGCGGAGCTGGCTAAGGAGAATTGGAAACGCTTGGATGTAAAGAATATAGAATGTTGGGTGGGAGAGGTTACGCAGGCTAGTTTGCGCTATGTGGTAGATGCTTTGCAGGAGGGAGTAGATGTTGCGTTTATAGATGCGAATCATACGTATGCGAGTACGCGCGAATACTTTAATGTACTGGCGGCAAGTGTGCATGAGAAGAGTGTGATTGTGGTGGATGACATTCATTATAACAAGGAGATGGAGCGCGCATGGAAGGAAATTTGTGCCGATATGCGCGTGACAAGTACGATTGATTTGTACCAGATGGGATTGGTGTTTTTTGATAAGCATTATTGGAAACGTAATTATAGAATGAGATTATGAAAATCTACACAAAATCAGGAGATAAGGGCAGAACGTCGTTGGCTACAGGACAGCGTGTGAGCAAATCGGATGTTCGCTTGGAAGCTTATGGAACTGCGGATGAGTTGAATAGCTTTGTGGGGTTGTTGAGAAGCTTAGTGGTACGTTCGGAGGGCGATTGGACGAAGCAGGTGGATCTGCAGCTGAATTGGGTGCAGAATCGTTTGTTTGACTTGGGGGCTATCTTGGCAGCTGCTGAGATGTCGTTGACGGAAGATGCAGTGGGACAGCTAGAAGAGTGGATAGATGAGATGCAGACAGGGTTGCCAGAGTTGCGTGCTTTTATCTTGCCTGGTGGTAGTGAAGCGGTGGCTATGTGCCATGTATGTAGAACCATAGCAAGAAGGTTGGAGAGGCATATGGTTAGCATGTCGCAAGGGGATCGAAAGGAGAAGTATGTGATGGACGATGAGGTGATGAAGTTTGTGAATCGCTTGAGTGATTATTGTTTTGTGTTGGCGAGATTTATTGCTAATAATTTAGAAATAAGTATTCCAACTTGGGAAAAATGACGAAAAAACAAAGAAAAATTTGTGTATTTGAGATTTTTTTACTACTTTTGCGCGATATTTTATTAAGAAGCGCTTATTGCGTTCGTTTGTGTTATGTATTGGACTTTAGAATTAGCTTCTAAAATAGAAGATGCACCATGGCCAGCAACTAAGGATGAGTTGTTAGACTATGCATTGCGTATAGGTGCACCAATGGAGGTTATTGAGAACCTTCAAGAGATTGAGGATGATGAGGAAATGTATGAGTCTATTGAGGATTTGTGGCCTGATTATCCTACAAAAGAGGACTTCTTCTTTGATGAAGAAGAATATTGATGTGGACGTAGAAAATCGGGAGAAACGATTGTGAAGCGTAGTATTGTTCTATTGTTGGTGTTAGTGTGGCTGGTGCCTTTTGTTCGTGCGCAGTTTGATACACAAATAGGTCAGTACATGTATATGCAATCGTTGTATAATCCAGCGGCGGTAGGTGAGGGTGACTTGATGCGGGTATATGGTAGTCATCGTATGCAGTTTACTGGCATACAGGATGCTCCGATGACGACTTTCTTCTCCTTTTCTTCTCCTTTTCGGATTGGAAAAACAAAGCATGGCGCAGGAGTGCGCTTTCTGAACGATAAGTTTGGCTTGTTTTCGAATCAAAGTTTGTATGCGGGCTATGCCTACAAAGTAGCGATTGGTAAAGGGCAGTTGTCTGTTGGTGCGGATTTGGGATTTATCAACCTGAGTTTTGCGGTGGATAGTGTGGATCTAGGGGCTGGTCAGGATGATTATCATCAAGAGAGTGATCCTTTGCTGCCTGAGGTCTCGGGAGGTAGTGAGAAAGGTGCATCGGGTATGGGGTTTGATATGAATGTGGGCGTGTATTATTCAGCTCTAACATGGTGGCTAGGTGCTAGCTATGGTCACTTGACTAATCCTAAGTTGGATTGGAGCGAGAAAACAGAGATGACGGTGCGCGGTACGATGTATATAGCAGGTGGATATAATTGGCAGTTGAAGAATAAAGCGTGGATGTTGATGCCGAGTGCAATGGTGATGACGGATTTTAGAGGATGGGATGTGAATTTGACGTTGTTGGCTCAGGTGCAGAAGCGTTATCGTTTTGGATTGGGGTATCGCATAGCGGGTAGTGTGAATTTGCTGTTGGGTGTGGATATTATCAATGGGCTGGAACTTGGTTATACCTATGAATTGCCTGCCAATGGCTTGATACGGGAGAGTTATGGCTCGCATGAGTTGTATTTGGCATATGGTTTCAATATCTTAAAACCACGGAATACGAATAAATACAAAAGTGTGCGCTATTTGTAATACGAATATAAATTTAATTAATGTATATGAGAATAACAAAATTTTTGCCAATTATTTTATTGGTGTTTGGCTTGTCAGCATGCAATAAGCCTGCGGGTGAGTTGGTAGGAGCTTATAAAGCCGGCCCTAGGGGCGATGCCGAGCCTTATGGTATGTTGTTTATCCGTAAGGGTGCCTTTTTGATGGGTGCCAATGAGCAGTCTGCTATCTTTAGTCAACCAGACAATAATGTGATGGTGACTGTACATGCTTTTTGGATGGACGAGACCGAGATCACAAATAGTGAATATCGCCAGTTTGTTCATTGGGTACGTGACTCATTGGCATATATGGCTTTGATCGGTGAAGATGGTGCGGAGAGTGAGTATGCGTTGCGTCCTAAATATGTGCGTGAGGATTCTCCTGTTCGTATCAATTGGTCGAAGAAAATTCCATGGGAAAAACGTTTGGTTCCTGATGATGCTGTGAATGAGGCGTTGGCTCCAATGTTTTATGATGATGGTTTTGGCTCTCTTCGTACTTCATTGTTGCGCTATAACTATAGCTGGACTAATATTGATGAGGCAGCAGGTGCAGCCAATCGCTTTGATGTATCTACAGGTCGTTTCCCCAAGGGAGCAACTGTGCGTGTAGATAGTTTCTGGGTGGAGGAAGATGAAATCCGTTCGGCTACCATTACACGTCCATTGAATGGTCCTGATGATTTGAAAACCAATGCTATTATTTGTGTTTATCCAGATACTTTGGTTTGGTCTCGCGACTTTGAATATTCGTATAACGATCCATTGCTCTATGGCTATTTCAATTTGCCTGGTTATGCAGAATACCCAGTGGTGGGTGTTACTTGGGAGCAAGCGCATGCATTCTGCCATTGGCGCACGAATTTGCTAAGATCTCAAGGCAATCAAATAGCTCAAGCCTATCGTTTGCCTACTGAGGCTGAGTGGGAATACGCAGCTCGTGGTGGTCGCCGTTCTGCGATGTATCCATGGGGTGATAAGTATGCACGTGATAAGGAAGGTTGTTTCTTAGCGAACTTTAAACCTTATCGTGGTTCTTATCATGATGATACAGGTACTGCTACTATGCCAGTTGCGAAATTCAAGCCAAACGATTTTGGTTTATATGATATGGCAGGCAACGTGGCTGAGTGGACAGCTTCCTCTTATTCTAGTACTTCTAATGCGCATGTGCATGATTTGAACCCAGAATTTCCTTACGTAGCCCGCAAGGATGATCCTGCTATCTTGAAGCGCAAAGTGGTTAAGGGTGGTAGTTGGAAGGATGTTAGCTACTATTTGCAATGTGGCGTTCGTACATATGAATATCAATATGAGTCACGTTCATATATTGGTTTCCGTTGTGTGCGTTCGGTTATTGGAGAATAATAATTAAGTGTAATATTATAGAAAAAGATAAGAAAAGATGAGTGCAAATAATCAAGCGCCTAAAGGAGCATGGGCTAAATTTATGCATTGGTATGAGTCTTACCAAGGAAAAAAGATCGTAGGTTGTGTTTACTCTTTGGGTGCATCTATTGTGATAGTGGGTGCGTTGTTTAAGATTATGCACTTCCCAGGTGCTGGACCTATGTTGATTGTAGGTATGAGTGTAGAGGCTATATTGTTTGCCATTGGCTGTTTAGATAAGCCTCATGCTGAGCATCACTGGGAGAACGTATTCCCTCAATTGGTCGGATTTGGTGCTGATCCTGTATTGTTGAAAGAATTGGAATCACGTCCACGTCCAACTTTGTTGGGTGATTCTAATGCTGGTTCTACTAAGGTTCCTGCATTGAATGAAAAAGAATTGGAATCATTGAAAGAGGGTATTGGTAATTTGGCAAAGACAGCTACACAGTTGAGCGAACTAGGTTCTGTGGCTAATACTACCCATAAATTGAATGAAAAATTGGATGCTGCAGGTCTGGCAGCCGAGCAATTTGCTCAAGCGGGAAAAACGGTTAGCGAAAAGAGTCTTGCACTCGGAGAAACGTATGTGCAAGTAACTGCTGATATGCAAAAGGTGGTTGCTGACACCAAAGCGTATGAGACGCAAGTGGCAAATTTGTCATCTCAGTTGACTAGTTTGAATGCTGTATATGAGTTGCAAATAAAAGCGTTGCAATCACAAGTAGAGGCTTACAAAGCGCAATCTGCTAAAATTGCGGATGCTACTGCTCAGGTTGAAAACTTGTCTGCGGGTGTTAAATCCATGACAGAGCAAGCGAATGAGGCGCTCAAGAATCAAGAGGCTTATGTAGCTGGAGCAAAGCAATTGGCTAACCAAGTGGCTGATCTAAACAAGGTATATGGTAATATGTTGAATGCGTTAGCCTAATGCGCGCGCGTAATACCTTATTATAATACACTATGGGTGGAGCAAAGAATTGTCCGGAAACTCCGAGACAGAAAATGATTAGTATGATGTATCTGGTGTTGACTGCCATGTTGGCGCTCAACGTCAGTGCGGCTATCCTTAATGGTTATGTGGCAGTAGATGATAGTCTGCATGCCACCATTGAAACCATGAACGAGGGTAACCGCGATACATATGCGCAATTTAGAGCGGCGTTGGAACAAAATCCAGAGAAAATTCAGGCTTGGTATGACAAAGCAATGGAGATTCAGAAGAATTCTACTGCTTTTTATGACTATGTTCAGCGCTTTAAGGACGAAATGGTAGCAGAGGCAGATGGAAAAGAGGCCAAGAAGAATGCTTCTGTTAGAGAGTTGAAAAAACAGGATGATACCAATGTTCCTCAACGTTATGCAATCAATGAGGGTAATGCGGCTAAACTCAAGGAAGCAATCAATGCCTATCGCGAGTTTATGATAGAGATCACTGGCGATGCTTCCGCAGTGGATGAAGAGTTGCGTCAGACTTTTATAACTCCTCGCGGTGTGAATACGAGTGGTGATTCTATTTCATGGGAGGAGAGTCTCTTTATGGAAATGCCGATGTGTGCATGTATTACTGTTCTAACGAAATTGCAAAGCGATATTCGTCATATTGAAGGTAGAGCTGTACGCTTCTTGTTGACTCAGACTGATGCGGGTGACTTACGAGTGAATAAGTTTAGTGCATATGTGATACCATCCTCAGATTACGTAGTGAAGGGTAATAAGTATAAGGCACAGATTATCTTGGCTGCGATTGACTCTACGCAAGCTCCAGAGTATTATGTAAATGGCACCAAAATACAAAGTAACGGTATGTATGAGGTGGTAGCTAATACGGTTGGACAGCAAAAGATTTCGGGTAAAATTGGCTATATGGATCAGCAAGGTGTAATGCAATATATACCTTTTGAACGCGAATTTACAGTGGGTGAGCCAAGTGCCACAATTTCAAATATGGATTTGAATATTATGTATCGCGGTTATGACAACCCATTCTCTGTGTCGGTTCCAGGTATCAGTAGCAGCCAATTGGAGGTAAAGTGTAAACAAGCTACACTAACACGCAAGAATGATTTGTGGATTATCAAACCGAATGCCTCCTCAGCGGATAATCTAGAGATAGAAGTCTATGCACGTATTGGTAATCAGGATATTTTGATGGGATCGCATTCTTATCGCGTGAAGAATCTGCCTCGCCCAGATGCGTATTTTGAGATTGATGGTGTGGTAACGGAAGAAACCAAGATTCCATTACGCCATCTGACGAATCCTAAAAACAAGATTGTGGCATCTTATGGTCCTGATGGATTGGTACAAGCTAAGTTTGATATTGTAGCTTTCCAAGTGAAATTGCAAACGGGTGCATCTATCTCTGTAAAAGGTGATAAGTTTGATGCTAAAGCTTTGGCAGCAATTAAGAAGTTAAAACAAGGTAATACAATCAACTTGATGTATATCAAGGCAAAAGGTCCTGATGGTAAAGAGGTGCAACTTCGTGGACTTCCAATAGAGTTAAATTAATAACGACATATGAAAAAAGTTAGTATTTTTCTAATTGCGTTGATAGGGTCTTTGATGACCTATGCGCAACACAGCATTAATTCATTCTTTGATGATATGGGTATCGTCAGTTTAGAGACTCAAGAGTTACAAGAGGCCGCTGATACCCTGGTTAATGTGTTCCACCGTACAGACGATGTGGTATGGTCTCGTGTGGTATATCGCATCATTGATATGCGTTTTAAACAAAATTATCAATTGTACACACCTGTATCGGCTGAGGATCCTGTGCATAGCTCATTGTTTAGAACAATGTTGCTTGCAATCGAAAAAGGTATGCCAGTGTATGAAAAGTCAAGTCTCGTAGGCGATATACGACCTTATTTTAATCTTTCTCCTATGGCGAAAGAAATGATTCCTACTGTGTTAAATACGGATCGTACTGGTGAACTAGGAGATGGCAATATAGCGACATCTGAATACATGTTGCTCAACTATGATTCCGTAGCAGACAAAATGACGTTTAATGGCTATTCATATAATAGTTTCGTGCGTAATCAGTTGAAATTTATGATTCAAGAGATCATTTTCTTCGATAAGCACTATTCTCGTATGTATTCAAAGATATTGGCGATTGCTCCTATGAATGTGGATAATGCGGGTATCTATGAAGGAATGAGTGTGATGGAAGCTTTGTATGGCCAAATTTTGTTCTGGGTACCATTTGATGCGTTTCGCCCTTATATGGCGCAACAATATGTGACACCACGTGGTAGCAATTCGGCACGTGTAACTTTTGACGATTTCTTCACTCAAAAGAAGTATTCTTCTTATCTAGTCGGTGTAGATAATGTATATAGCAGAATGATTCCTGAGATGGGTACTACCTATGAAGAGATACAAAAAGAGCAAAAGCGAATTGAAACCGAGTTGTTGAATGTTGAGCAGGATCTCTGGGAGTATTAATTTAGTATAGGGCGGGTGAAAAGCCCGCCCTTTCTTCTATATGATGCAACGTCGTAGCCTATTCAATATGCATTTTACTACCACGATATCTGTATCGTTGGTGTTGTTTTTGATTGGTCTGGAATGTGTAGTGCTAATGTCTGCACGAGAGTTAATGCGTCATGTTCGAGAGAATGTGGCATTGACGATTGTTCTAAAAGAAAATGTGACTGCCGATGAGATTCAACGAATGCAGGTATTGATGGATGCTGCTCCCTATTGTTTAGAGAATCACTTTATTTCGCGCGAGCAAGCGCTACAAGAGCATATTGAAAATCTAGGTGAAGATCCTCAGAAATTCCTCGGCTATAACCCCTTGACAGATGCTTTTGAGATTCGCCTCTATGAGAAGTATGCATTAGCTGATAGTATTGCCGCTATTGAATGCCAATTACGTTCGTTGCCATATGTTAATAATGTGCTTTACCAACAGGATGTAGTAAAGACCTTGGATCATAATCTGAACGAAATTTCTGTTGTTTTGCTTTTGGTAGCATTGGTACTGCTAGTAATAGCTTTGGTGTTGATAAGTAATACTATTCAATTACAGGTGTATTCTAAACGTTTTATTATCAATACAATGCGCTTGGTAGGTGCAACGCCTTGGGTTATCAAATGGCCTTTTATACGTCGCAATATCGTGATGGGATTGGAAGCTTCTTTGATTGCGTGTCTGATGCTAGCATTGGCGTATTACTATTGTGTGCAGCGTATAGGGGTGATGTTGTTTCCATTGACAAAAATGCATATTTCGTTCTTAGTTTCAGTAGTGCTACTATGCGGAGTGATTATCACATTCCTAGCGTCATTGGCTGCTACTAATAGATATATTCGAATGAAAACCAATAAACTATATGAAATTTAATCTTCCTAAAATAAATGCAATACTGATTGCCGTTAGTTTGGTAATCGTAGTGATTGGTTTTGCCCTTATGGTGGGTGAACCAAGTGGGGCTACTGAGTTTAACCCCGATATTTTCTCATTCCGTCGAATAACGGTGGGACCAATGGTGTCTCTCTTTGGATTTCTCGTGATGATTTTTGCAATCTTATATAAATCAAAGAAGAAATGAGTTGGTGGGAAGCACTGTTATTAGGAATAATTCAGGGATTAACTGAATTTTTGCCCGTGTCATCGTCAGGACACTTAGAGATAGGTCAAGCTCTGTTAGGTACAGCGGGAGAGGAGAATCTTACGTTTGCCATCGTTGTACATACTGCTACCGTTCTTTCTACATTGGTCATTCTTTGGCAAGAGGTTGCTCAATTGTTCAAGGGAACGTTTACTACTCCAAAATGGAACGAAGATAAGAATTATGTAGCGATGATTTTGGTATCCATGATTCCTGTTTTTGTTGTTGGTATGTTCTTCAAGGAGCAAGTAGAGTCGTTCTTTGGTAGTGGATTATTGCTTGTGGGAATTTGTCTTTGTGTGACGGCTATATTGTTGTATTTCAGTGAGTGGCTGAGCAAGCGCCGTGCTGGTTTGGGGCATGAGATAGGTTATAAAGATGCTATCATTATTGGTTTGGCTCAAGCGGTGGCTGTATTGCCTGGATTGAGCCGTAGTGGAACGACTATCGCTACAGGATTACTCTGCGGAGTGAAGAAGGAAAGTGTTACGAAGTTCTCATTCTTGATGGTACTGATTCCTATTTTGGGTGAAGCATTCTTAGAGTTGCTGGATTTGGTAAGCGGTGAAGTGGTGAGTTCTTTGGGAGTAGTGCCAATGATCGTAGGATTTGTGGCGGCGTTTGTTTCTGGATGCTTAGCATGCAAGTTTATGATTAATATAGTACGACGTCA
>JAEIGA010008359.1_pt1 | contig 15682 bp, 10 predicted proteins | sample 9270691 | NCBI WGS metagenome assembly JAEIGA01 (sample SAMN17057246, study PRJNA624740) | gut metagenome | biome: biome; isolation source: fecal sample | host: Bos grunniens | place: China: Xizang | collected 2019
AAATCGTACCGAGATAAAATTGGCAGTATCCACAACCATCCACCAACCCGCACACTCGCTCGGTTGCATCACAAAACGTTCCATTGCACACATCATAACTCTATTAGTTTATCAGGGTTAAACATCGGTTAACACTGCAAATGTACCGCCTTGCCTGTGTAATAAATCGTGATAGATATGTTAAATAATATGTAATTGTAATAGGCGCAAAAAAAAGCGAGGACAGTATAAATCTGCCCCCAGCTTTAAATGTTTTCACAACGGACTCCACGAGCCCTCAATTTGTTAACTATTTTCAATATTTACATCATTTCGCCAAGCTGTATAGCCACTCTATTTCTTGTGCCCATAGGGTTTCGTCGGGGGTTTCGAGGATGAGGGGGATGTTGTCGAAGCGGGGGTCTTGCATGAGTAGCTCGAAGCAGCGTGTGCCGAGGATGCCTTTGCCAAGGCTGTCGTGGCGGTCGACGCGCGACCCGAGGCCTTTCTTGGCATCGTTGAGGTGCATGCCGCGCAGGTAGCCGAAGCCTACTATGCGGTCGAACTCTTGCCAGGTATGGGCAAACCCTTCGTCGGTGGCGAGGTCGTAGCCTGCAGCGTAGGCGTGGCAGGTGTCGATGCATACGCCTACGCGGCTCTTGTCCTCGATGCGGTCGATGATGGCGGCGAGGTGGGCAAAGTCGAAGCCTACGTTGCTGCCTTGTCCGGCGGTGTTCTCGATAACGGCGGTTACGCCTTGGGTGCGGTCGAGGGCGATGTTAATGCTGTCGGCTATGCGATTGAGACAGGTGTCGAGGTCGATGGCGCGCAGGTGGCTGCCGGGGTGGAAGTTGAGCATGCTGAGGCCGAGTGCCTGGCAGCGTTGCATCTCGCCTATGAATGATTGTCGCGACTTTTCGAGCCCTTCGGCCTCGGGGTGTCCGAGGTTGATGAGGTAGCTGTCGTGGGGTAGTATGTGCTCGGGGGCATAGCCATATTGTTGGCAGGCTGCCTTGAAGGCCTCGATGCTCTTGGCAGTGAGGGCAGGGGCTTGCCATTGGCGCTGGTTCTTGGTAAAGAGGGCAAATGCTCGTGCCCCGATGGCGTGTGCATTGATGGCGGCGTTTTCGAGTCCGCCTTGCGCGCTTACGTGTGCTCCTATATATTTCATATCTTACGTGTTTTTATTGAAGTATTATGTATTTGTTTTTGTTTAAGGCAAATTTACGAAATATTTGCTGAAAAGTCAAGTATTTTGTGGTGTTTTTGTTATTGGTGTGTATTGTGCGATTGTACATAAAAAAACCGACACTCGGCTGTGTGGTCGAGTGTCGGTTATATAATATATGTGTAGGTTGCTTAGAAGTCAAACACGCACTTCTTGCCTGCCAAGAGGGTGTTGCGCATGAGCGATACGATGGTCATGGGGCCTACGCCACCGGGCACGGGGGTGATGTATGAGCAGAGGGGTGCTACCTCGTCGAAGCATACGTCACCGGTGAGTTTCCAGCCTTTGGGGCTGCTGGGGTCGGGCAAGCGAGTAGTACCTACGTCGAGTACTACGGCGCCTTCTTTCACCATGTCGGCTGTTACGAAGTTGGGGCAACCCATGGCTGCGATGATGATGTCGGCAGTGCGGCATATCTCTTTGATGTTGGGAGTACCGCTGTGGCATACAGTTACGGTAGCATTGCCGGGAGCGCTCTTTTGCATCATGAGTGCTGCAACGGGCTTGCCCACGATGTTGCTACGACCCAATACCACGCAGTGCTTGCCTTTGGTGTCGATGTTGTAACGACGCAACAACTCGATGATACCTGAGGGTGTAGCCGATACGAAGCAGGGCAATCCGATAGAGAGACGACCTACGTTGATGGGGTGGAATCCGTCTACATCCTTGTGGTAGTCGATAGCCTCGATAACCTTTTGCTCGCGGATGTGCTTGGGCAAGGGGAGTTGCACGATGAAACCATCAATGTCGTCGTCGTTGTTAAGCTTGTCAATTTCGGCCAACAACTGCTCCTCGGTGATGTCGTCCTCGAAGCGTATCAGTGACGATGTGAAGCCGCATTGTTCGCATGCTTGTACCTTGTGGGCAACGTAGCTTTCGCTACCACCATCGTGACCTACCAACACAGCAGCCAAGTGGGGGCGTTTGCCTCCTGCTGCTACTATCTCTTTAACCTCGTCGGCTATCTCTTGTTTGATTTGAGCCGCGATAGATTTTCCGTCGATTAGTTGCATTGTTATCTATTTATGAGGGTTAAAATATTATCTTCTACGACGCATGTTCTTCATAGCGTTGCGCATTCCTGCGCCACCGTTTTGTGTTACCATGCGCATTACTTTGCGTGTGTCGTCAAATTGCTTGATAAGGCGGTTTACCTCTTGAATGCTTGTACCGCTACCCTTGGCAATGCGTTGACGACGCGAGCCATTGAGGATGGCGGGGTTGGTGCGCTCGTCGGGAGTCATAGAGTAGATGATAGCCTCAATGCCCTTGAATGCATTGTCGTCGATGTCCATGTCCTTAATGGCCTTGCCCACACCGGGTATCATTGAGGCAAGCTCCTTGATGTTACCCATTTTCTTTATTTGGTGTATCTGTGCGAGGAAGTCGTTGAAGTCGAATTGGTTCTTGGCAATCTTCTTTTGCAAGCGACGAGCCTCTTCTTCGTCATATTGCTCTTGAGCACGCTCAACGAGCGATACGATGTCACCCATACCCAAGATACGGTCGGCCATACGCGAGGGGTGAAAGTAGTCGACAGCATCGAGCTTCTCGCCCATACCCACAAACTTGATGGGCTTGTTTACCACTGTGCGTATTGAGAGAGCAGCACCACCACGAGTATCACCATCGAGCTTGGTGAGTACTACACCGTCGAAGTCGAGACGTTCGTTGAACTCTTTGGCAGTGTTTACGGCATCTTGACCGGTCATTGAGTCGACAACGAAGAGTGTCTCGCTGGGGTTGATAGCAGCCTTGATAGCGGCAATCTCTTGCATCATTTGCTCGTCGATAGCCAAGCGACCTGCAGTATCGACAATAACAAGGTCGAGGTTGTTTTGGCGAGCATATTGTATACCATTCTTGGCAATTTGTACGGGGTCTTTTACGCCATCCTCGGTATATACGGGCACTTCAATTTGCTCACCGAGAACTTTAAGCTGGTCGATCGCAGCGGGACGATACACGTCGCAAGCTACAAGCAAGGGGCGTTTGGCCTTTTTCGACTTGAGCATCTTGGCCAATTTGCCCGAGAAAGTGGTCTTACCCGAACCTTGCAAACCCGACATCAATATAACAGCCGGATTGCCGTTGATGTTCACATCGGCAGTCTCACCACCCATGAGGGTAGCCAACTCGTCGTGAACAATCTTTACCATCATTTGACCGGGCTTAACGGCAGTGAGCACGTCTTGACCCAAGGCCTTAGCCTTTACAGTGTCGGTAAATTGCTTAGCTACTTTGTAGTTAACGTCGGCATCGAGCAATGCTCGGCGCACATCTTTCAGCGTTTCGGCAACGTTGATTTCGGTGATTTTACCTTCACCTTTCAGTATCTTAAACGACCGTTCGAGTCTTTCACTTAGATTTTCAAACATAGTTGTATATGGGGTTGAATTTTATAGCAAATGATTTAAAGCGCAAAGTTAGCGATTTTATGGCAAAAGTCAAAGTGCAGTAAGCCTTAAAAATAAAATATGTGTTATATATCTTGACAGATAAGCAATAAAGTCGTATCTTCGCACTCCCAACGATGCGAGGCAAGGCGTTGCCCACGTCGCACTTACCACAAGGGGCTGACTGGCTTTGACAGCGGGTAGAGGTGGTGTGTAAGCATGCAGAGCTTCGTAGCCTGGCTCTATAATCTCAGACTTCACAAATTTAATTGGCGAAAACACTTACGCTCTCGCTGCTTAATCGAAGTACAGTAGATTAACTTTATTCCCCCACAAGGTGCGGGAACGAGACATCACCCGAATGCTGTTGTTCCGAAGCGGTTCGAACAGGTGGTGCAGATAATATCGGAAATAGTCGGCGGTCGGTCCCGGGCCAATGGCGAAACTTTAGGGACTAAGGTTATGGTTGGTAGCTTCGCGCTTGCCATTTCCCTACAACCTCAGCGAAGATAAGCATGTAGAAAGCTCATCAGTTCCTCGTTTGGACGAGGGTTCGATTCCCTCCAGCTCCACGATAAAACACCACGCCACCCGTGCCTTATGGCTCGGGTGGCGTGGTGTTTATGTCAATATGAGTTTTGTCAGAACATGACCGACATGGTGATGTTTAACGGATTGTCTTGCAGGAGGATATACTCTTGGTATGGTGTGCCATTGAAGATTCCTCTCACATTGCTGACATTGAATTGTATGGCTCCGAAACGTATGCCTCCGCCCAATGTGTAGGCTGCATTGAAACGGCTCTCTGTGGGGATATACGAACCATATATGTCGGTGATTATTTCGTTAGCATCGCTATTGGGTGTGTTCTGGTTACTGATAACCATATTACCATCTATTATATAGTCGATTGCAATACCTCCAAAGATAAATAACTGAAAACTTCTGGAAAAGTTAAATCGGTACTCGAGGTGAATAGGCATGCGCACAACATGCTCATTGAGTGTGCTATATATCAAGAGGTCTTTGTTGTTGGTGTCGGGTGTGGTGTAACGGTAGTGATAGTACTCGTAAAATAAAGATATATCTACACCAAAACCATAGTTAAAGAGTGGATTGTATCGTACGCCCAACTGCACACCGTGTAGTGTTTTGCCATCTAAAAAGTATACCGGTTGTTCCTCTCCGGTAGATGTCTTTTTGCGCCATTGCTTTGAGGTATAACCGGCAGAAAATCCCCAAAAACTATTGGTCTTGGGCGAGTTGAAAGTTTTCTTTTTTTTCTTTTTTTTCTTCTTTTTTTCCTTGGCTGAGATATACTCTATTTCATCGTCATATTCATCATCGTCATCATTGTATAAGTCTGCATTCGATGTCGATTCACCGCTACTGGTTGTCAGGCTCGCAATGTTACATCCATCTATAAGTGCTTCTGTGTTATGTGGAAGTAAAGCAAGCTCCGGGTCGTTGGAGCATACTTGTGGTGAAGCAACAGCCCCCAATGAGGCCATAGCAAATAAAAAAAGTGTTATTATAGTGTGGATGTTCATGCTGTTGTTATTCGCCACAAAGATAATAGAAAGGTGATAGAAAATAGAATAAAGTGGTTTGTTTTTTTACGGCTGTAGTAGCCTATAAGTGTAATTTGACTCAAAAAAAACTAAAGATTGATAAAATTGAAAATTGGTAAAGAGAGATATATTGTATAGCGTTATCAACTTCGGTTGGTAAAAGAAACGAAAAGGCCGATTATTCTTGCGAATAGTCGGCCTCCAACTAATATCTTATCTCTATTACCTATGAATGATATAGCATGTCAGAATAGAAATTAATATCGTATATGTATGTGGCGAATGTGTTATTCTCCCATAAGTTGTATATTCTTATCGGGGCCATTGGCCGAACGACACAGAACACTAACAACACATGAACCGCCACTTAATGTATTATCATTTTTAAGTTCTTTTGCAAGGGCATAGGCTGCATCTGTTACTATATAATCTGCGGGCCATTCAACGGGTGCATAGGTAACGTCGTTATATATCTTAACTAAAGGTTCATTAAGGTTTACATTGCTGAAGGTATTGCCTTCGGCTGTGATGCTGTTTGTCCAAGTTACATTGGATTGTTGCCATCCATATTCACCATAGATTTCCATGTTATTGCCAACGCCTTTTTCGTCCTTAATGATGTTATTGTAAAGATTGAGGGTGTAATTATCTGAATAGACTTGGATAATGTCCTTTTGTGTGGCGCCATCATATCTCTTGTATGAATCTTGGGCATCGGCAGGACGTACAATCTTATTGCCTGTAGCTGTAACAACAGAGTTGGAGATGTTAAAGTACATCATGTAGGCTTCGCAATCAACAATGTTTAAACTCTCAACAGCGCATGAGCCGAATGCAATTGAGTTGTTGGTCTTGAATCCTTTAAATGTGTAATTTCCGCTCTTGGCTGTTAAAAGCTCTGTTGCATTACCGGCAATTCTTCCTGCTGTGAATTTAATATGATTGTCGAAAGTAGCATTGGTTCCATCAAAAATCATGTTTTTGCCGGCTGTAGCTTTGATATTCATTTCACCGCTAAAATTGCCGGTAAATACATATACGGCATCGTTTTCATTAAATGTAAATGAACTAAAGTTGGTGGGAGTGACATATATACGAGCATCATTTACAATATACCATCCATTCTCTTCAGTGGTGGTAAAACCAAACGCGAGATTGTTTTTGGGGTGTATAGGTGTTAGTTTGCCACCATTTTCTTGGCTGTATCTTCCACCATAGATTGTCAAAACGTGAGTGCTGCCTGCGTGGAACGATTGACCGTCATAGCTTACGGTAAAGTTGCCTCCGAAAATGTCTGTTGTGGCAGTTGTGCCATTAAATCTCCAGCCACCGTAGAAATCGCCATCATTGATGATAAGTGTACCATTGCCTTCATAGGTAAACAAGTAGGGGGCGAATTGGGGGATTACGCCATTAACATTCTTAAATGTACCACCATTGATAGTTATGATAGCGTCATTTGATACATTAATCATTGCGTTGGTCATGCCTCCTATCGTTGCATCAAAATTACCGCCATTGATTGCTACTTCGGTATTTTCGGCCTTTAAAATGTGTTGATATGTGCCTGCGTTCCAATCAGAAGAACCGGTATATGTACCACCGTTGATAGTAACCTTGCCGCCCTTTGAACGGATGCCACCCAAACCATTAATACCACCATCGGTAGCATTGATAGTCAATTCGGCATTGTTTTCGATAGCATAGCCATTGGGATTGGAGATTGTAAAATTGCCCAAGTTGATAACCATGTTAGCTTGCACGTAGAGAGGTTCGGTGAGAGCAACATTCTCAGTCAGTGTAACTTCACCACCAAAAGCAGCTGCGAGGTGAAGAGGATCAGCCTCGAGATTGGGCTCGTTGTATTCGGGAATAATCTCTACGTTGATGTCTACCTCGCTTGTGAGGATATTTCCGAAGATGTTTGTGCGGTAGTTGCGTTGTACGGGTACCGAGCCTACAGTGCATGTTTTTGCATTAGAACCATCGGTATAAGTAAATTCTACGTCAACTACACCCTTTTCGTCACCTACAAGTATGTAGTTCATGGCGAGGTATTGGTGGCCATCAACGGGGAAAGTTTCGCCGGAGGGTATGGTGTTGCTTGCAAAAGTGATAGGGCTGGTTTCACCACTCACGGCACCACTTTCGAGATTGAGGGTGTTGGCAAGGTCTTTAACGGTTACCTCAGAATGGGTTGGGATATAGCCGGCGCTTGCAGAAAGGGTATAGTCGGCAGTACCGATGTTGAGTTGTGCAAAAGGACGTCTAAGTTCGATTGTCTCAGTTTGGACACCGTTTACAGTAAATGTTTCGTAGGCATAGAACGCATCGCGATTTTCGTCGTTACTGAGTGCGTTGTTGTAATCTACAGTCATAGTTTTGTTGGCGAAGTCGACTGTGTAGGGAGCTCCTTCGGCAGCAGCCCAGAAGATAACGGAGTAAGTGTTGCCTGTAGTAAGTTGAAGTTCAACAGTAGTGCAGCCATTGATGGTTGCATTGGTTTGGGTCAAGCCGGGAAGGATAAGACCATTGGCATCGTAAACAGCATATTGCAAGTGAGTAGCAGTGGTGCCATCGCTGTATGCGCGAGTAGACATTTCGGGCGTAGACACAGAGAATGAAACGATTGCGTTCTCACCTGTTTCAAGACCAAGGTCGAGGTCGTTTTGGCATGATGTGGCAAATAACATTGTGCCTGCCACCATCGCAAAAAACAGTTTCTTTTTCATTGTAATTCAATTAAATTGTTAGTAATATGACAATTATTGTGCTTTGTAGTATATTGTATGCACTATAGGGCCTGCGATAAACTCGTAATCAGCATTTCTTGTCCAGAGATAACTCCATTAACAATCTATCTCATGATGAAGAAATGTGAGTGTTGTGCCAAGTAGCCCACATGTCATAATCAACAAAAAGAGGCCGGTTTTGTTCGCAAAACCGGCCTCTTCATAATTATAGCAGAGCTATATAATATCAATCGATATCGTCTTCGATATCTTTATCCTTCTCGGGGTTGCGGTGATATACGCGACCCTCAATGTACTCTTGAGTAGCGATAAGAGTTGCTTTGGGAAGTTTCTCGTAGTATCGCGATACCTCAATTTGTTCGCGGTTTTCGGTCTCTTCCTCCATGTTGTCCTTGTCAGAACTTGCCGCAAACTCTTGGAGTTTGTTGTCGAGTTCTTCTTTCATCTCGCGTGAGATTTGGTTGGCACGTTTAGCAATGATGCTTACTGTTTCGTACACGTTGCCGGTATCTTCCGACAAGCTAATCATGTCGCGAGTTACGGTGTTGGTAGGTGCGTTTGATTTTTTATAATCCATAGTGCTTATAATAAAATGTTTTTTTAATTCTTCACATATCGGCTTGCCACCTTGAAAATTTGTTTCGCTTCCTTGGCGTTGGGTCCATCGGGAAATTCGTTGATAAAGGCGTAATATTCGTCAATAACAGCGCGGAAGCGCTCGGGCTTTTTCTCCTCGTAGCTTTGTACGGCCTCTTGATACTTTGATTTCAAAATGAGCATCATCAAGGTCTCTTTGTGTTGAGTGTAGGGGTAATCTTTAAGTGTATTTTCGGCAGTAATAATGGCCGATTGGTAGTTGTTACCCATGTAGTTGCCCAAGTTGTAGTACAATTGGGCATTGAGTACCTCTTTGTATACAAGTTTATCTTGTAATTCGAAGATGATGTTTTGCGCCTCGGCAGCTTTCTCGCTTCGGGGGTAGAAGTCGATAAATTGTTGCATCTCTTCGATGGCCTTGTACGTGCCACTTTGATCCAAGCGAGGGTCGGGCGAATCGAGGTAATAGCCATATCCGCAGTAGTATCGAGCCAACTCGGCATATTCGCCACGTGGGAAGTTACGATAGTATGCTTTAAAGTATTCGCCTGCTGTGAGATAATCTTTGTTCTCATAGTAGCTGCGAGCCAACAAGTACAATGCCTCTTCGGCCTTGCTTGAACCCTTATATATTGTAACAAGCTCTTCGAGCAAGGTTGAACATTCAAGATAATTCCCTTTCTCAAAAGCCTCTTTGGCATACTCGTACTTCATGGCGTAGTCGGTGCTTTTACGCACCTTCTCAAACTCGCCACACGAGGCCATAAGCAATACTAAGAGTGAAAAAATGACTATCTTTCGCATAAGTGTATATTTTACCGAACTGCAAAGTTACACAATACTTGCAAATAAACCCAATTTGAGACGATTTTTTAACGAATTAAAGGGGTATTTTGTTATATCGAGGCGTTAAAAAGCCTTGCCGGCAAGTATAAGTAGGGGCACTATGGACGGAAAAAGTGTGCATTTTAAGCGAAATGCAATGATGGTTGTGATGTAAATAGTGTGATTTCGGACGGCATTATCTTGTTTTTCTTTTGCGTGTTATGTGCTGTGAAAAAGTAAAATAAATAATCGACGTTGTGGGATTAATTTTTAAAGCAAATTTTTTGTATTTTGCATATAAGTTTATATATTTGCAACTGTATCACTAAAAATAGAAACATTATTATGGAAACCGAAAAGAAAATTGTACGTCCTCGTGAAGGACGAAATATAGCTGGTGTGTGTGCTGCGTTTGCCAAATTTTTTGGCCTCGATGTTAGCATTATTCGCATTGTGTGGTTGTTGGCTGTATTGTTGGCCGGCACCGGAATGTTGGCATACCTTATTTGCTGGTTGGTAATACCCGAAGAGGGTCGTTAATGATGCACGGCAATGGAGTTTAAGTTGGTATCTCCATTTGCTCCTACCGGCGACCAGCCTGAGGCGATAAATGAGTTGAGTAGGGGTGTCTTTGATGGCATCCCGGCTCAGACTCTGCTGGGTGTTACGGGATCGGGCAAGACGTTTACCATGGCTAATGTCATAGAACGTGTGCAAAAACCAACTCTTATTCTCAGCCATAACAAAACATTGGCTGCACAGTTGTATAGCGAATTCAAGTCATTCTTCCCCGATAACGCTGTACACTATTTTGTGTCGTATTACGACTACTATCAGCCCGAGGCTTATATACCTACAACCGATACTTATATTGAGAAGGACTTGGCTATCAATGACGAGATTGATCGCCTGCGCCTTGCTACTACCTCGGCATTGTTGTCGGGGCGTAAGGACGTAGTTGTTATCTCGTCGGTATCGTGCCTTTACGGTATCGGTAATCCCCAAGACTTTCATTCCAATGTTACTGAAGTTAAAGTGGGTGATCGCATTGATCGTAACGTCTTTTTGCGTCATTTGGTCGATGCATTGTATTCGCGCAATGAGGTGGAGTTTAAGCGCGGAACGTTCCGCGTTAAGGGTGATACGGTCGATATCTATTTGGCCTATGACGAGACGGCATTGCGAGTAGTCTTCTGGGATGACGAGATCGAAAGCATTTATACCATTGACCCTGTATCGGGTATGCGTCTAACCTCTTTTAATGCATATAAGATATATCCTGCCAATATCTTTGTTACGACTAAGGAGTGTATAGCACGGGCTATCGAGCAGATACAGCTCGACTTGGGAAAACAAGTGGAATTTTTCCGTTCCATAGGTAAGGAGTATGAAGCCAAGCGATTGTATGAGCGAGTGACGTATGATGTTGAGATGATACGAGAACTGGGGTATTGCTCAGGTGTGGAGAATTACTCACGCTATTTCGATGGGCGGGCTCCGGGTACACGACCATTCTGCTTGCTTGATTATTTCCCCGACGACTTCTTGGTTATTATCGATGAGAGTCACGTTACGGTGCCACAAATCCGCGCCATGTATGGTGGTGATGCATCGCGAAAGATGAATCTGGTGGAGTATGGATTCCGTTTGCCGGCAGCCGTTGACAATCGTCCCCTGAAGTTTGAGGAGTTTGAGTCGTTGGTGAAACAAACAATCTATGTAAGTGCAACTCCGGCCGATTATGAGTTGAATCGTAGCGAGGGTATATTTGTAGAACAGATCATACGCCCTACAGGGTTGCTTGATCCCACAATTGAGGTACGCCCGAGTCTCAATCAAATAGATGACTTGCTCGAAGAGATACTACTACGCATTGAGCGCAACGAGCGTGTATTGGTAACTACCCTTACCAAACGTATGGCCGAGGAACTAAACAGCTACCTTTTGCGTTTGGATATACGGAGCAACTATATTCACTCTGATGTTGATACGCTCGACCGCATACGGATTCTTGAGGACTTGCGTAGTGGCATCTATGACGTGCTGGTAGGTGTCAACCTCTTGCGTGAGGGACTCGATCTGCCTGAGGTGTCGCTTGTGGCTATCCTCGATGCTGATAAAGAGGGTTTCTTGCGTTCACACCGTTCGCTTACCCAAACCGTAGGTCGTGCGGCGCGTAACCTAAATGGTGCGGTGATTATGTATGCCGATAAGGTGACAGATAGCATGCAACTTACCATTGATGAGACAAATCGTCGTCGCGAGAAACAGTTGGCTTACAACGAGGCGCATGGTATCACACCGCAAGCTATCAACAAGGCTCGCCGTGATATACTCACTCGTGGTGACAAAGAAACCTCAACACCTGTGCCGTATGCTCAAGAATATACACCGGTGGCTAATATTGCAGCCGACCCTATTGTGTCATATATGAGTGCACCTCAGTTGCAAAAGGCTATAGAGCGCACGCGCAAGGATATGCTCGAAGCTGCTCGACAAATGGACTTTATCGAAGCAGCCCGATTGCGCGATGAAATGCTCAAACTTGAAGATAAACTCAAGCTCATTGAGCTTGATAATTAAAACCAATATAATAAGTAGTAAGATGAAGACAGACATTGAAATAGCTCGTGAAACGAAGCTGAAAAATATTCGCGAGGTGGCCGCACAAGTAGGCTTCCCTGATGACGAAGTATTTAACTATGGTAAATATATTGCCAAAGTACCTTATAAATTGATTGATGAGAAGAAGGTGGCCAAGAATCACCTTATTCTTGTCACTGCCATTACTGCAACCAAGGCCGGTGTGGGTAAGACCACAGTAAGTATTGGTTTGGGTATGGGATTGAATCATATTGGCAAGAATGCGATAATTGCCCTGCGTGAGCCCTCTTTAGGTCCTTGTTTTGGCATGAAGGGTGGCGCTACAGGTGGTGGTTATGCACAGGTGTTGCCTTCGGAGGATATAAACCTCCATTTTACCGGTGACTTCCATGCCATTACATCGGCCAACAACCTTATCGCAGCGTTGCTCGACAATTATCTCTATCACAATCGTTCGAAGCAAGTAGGCTTGAAGAAGGTGATGTGGCGACGAGTGATGGATATGAACGACCGTTCGTTGCGTAATATCGTGTCGGGATTGGGCGGTTCATCCAATGGTATTCCTACCGAAACAGGTTTCGATATTACTCCGGCGTCGGAGATTATGGCAATCCTCTGCTTGGCTCGTAGTGTCGAGGATCTCTATGTGCGCATCGGTCGCATTGTGCTGGGTGTACGATATGACGATACCCCCTTCACAGTCGATGACTTGGGTGTGACAGGTGCTGTGGTGGCGCTCTTGAAGGATGCCATTAACCCCAACCTTGTACAGACTACCGAGCACAACCCCGTTATCATTCACGGTGGCCCGTTTGCCAACATTGCACATGGTTGCAACTCGGTGATAGCAACCCGTATGGCTATGTCGTGGGCTGATTATACTGTAACTGAGGCCGGTTTTGGTGCCGATCTTGGTGCTGAGAAATTCCTCGACATCAAGTGCCGTCAAGCCGGATTGAAGCCCGATCTTACTGTACTCGTTGCTTCGACCCTTGCATTGAAAATGCATGGTGGTGTGCCTGAGACCGAAATCAAGTTGCCCAATGCCGAGGGTTTGCAACAAGGTTTTGCCAACCTCGACCGTCACGTAGCCAATTTGCGCAAGTTTGGCCAGACTGTATTGGTATGCTTCAATCGCTTTGCCAGCGATACCGACGACGAGATAGCAATGGTAATGGAGCATTGTGACAAGTTGGGTGTACGTTGCGTCATCAACAATGCCTATGCGCAGGGTGGTGCAGGTGCTGCCGACCTGGCTCAAGCCGCGGTGGAACTTATCGAGACACAACCCTCGCAACCTATCAACTATGCCTATGACCTTGAGGATAGTATCAAAGAGAAGATTACCAAGGTGTGCAAGAATATCTATGGTGCCGGTTCGGTAGTATTTGGCCCCAAAGCTCAAAAAGAGATTGCCTTGATAGAGAAGTGGGGTATGGGTAACCTTCCCGTATGTATTGCCAAGACTCAATTCTCTTTCAGTGCCGATGCTAAGCGCTATGGCAGTGTTGAGGGTTTCGAAATCAATATCAAAGATATAGAACTTAATGCCGGAAGTGGATTTGTTGTAGCTCTTGCCGGCGACATAATGCGTATGCCCGGTTTGAGCAAAACACCGCAAGCCGTCAACATTCACTTGGCCGATGACGGCAACGTTGAGGGTATTGTATAATGTAACAAATACAAGAGTGGCTGGAAATTACTTTTCCGGCCACTCTTTTTTGAAAGAAAGACTTATCTTTGCCTATTCAAAAATTAATACCTATTATGAAAAAACTATTTGCTTCTCTGTTACTTCTATTTACGTTTTTACATTTAGTGCAAGCTCAAGATGTTGTTTTGAATGAGTTGATGCAATCAAATGTCAATGTACTCTATGTAGATAATGAATTTCCCGATTCTTGGATCGAGCTTTACAATACAACCAATAAGTCAATCAATCTCAGGGGATATGCTGTAGGTGATAGCGAAAAGTATAGCAAAGCCTATATCTTGCCCAATAGTGCGCTGATACCCTCGAATGGTCATCTTGTGATTTATTGCGACAAAGAGGAATATGGCCTACATACCGACTTTAGAGTAGAATCGGGCAAGGGCAGTCTCTATCTTTTCAATCCCAAGGGCGAGATTATTGACCAAGTATCGTTTGCCAAGATGCCCTCTCCCGATGTGGCTTACGGTCGCTCGAGCGATAATGCTGACGAGTGGGGGTATATGGTTACACCTACTCCCGGTGCTACCAATATGGGCGGAGTTACATCGACCATATTGCCACAGCCTGTCTTTAGCGAAGTTGGTGGCTTGAAAAACGAGCCGTTTATCCTTTCGGTAACTTTACCCGACGAGGAGTTGCCCGAGGATGTACAGTTGTGTATAACACTCGATGGCCACGAGCCTACAGCCAATGACATTGTAGCACTGCCTTTTGAGATGACTATAGATACTACCACAGTTGTGCGCGCCAAGCTTATTTCGCAAAGTGCTGTATCACCACTATCGCAAACTCACTCATACATATATTATGTACAATCGTTAAATGAGCCTCTGCCGGTAGTCTCTATCGTTACCAATCACGACTATCTCTATGACCCCGAGTGGGGTATCTTGGGCATACCTATGGAAGACGGACAAAATGCCGATGTTGAGTGGCGTCGCCCCATTAACATAGAGTATTTTACAGATGGAGAGGCCGTATTTAATCAGGCTGGTGAAACACGTGTTCAAGGTAGTTGGTCGCGTAGATTTGCTCAACGTTCGTTGGCTGTATATGCCAATAAACGATTTGGTACAAAGCGATTTGAAGCACAAATGTGGAAGGATAAACCCGATATTGATAAGTTTAAATCGTTTACATTGCGCAATGGTGGAAATGACTTTGTCTCATCGCGTGTAAGAGATGCCTTTGCTCAAACATTGATAGGACGTCATTGTGATAACATCAATTGGATGGCATACCAACCATGTATATGCTTTATCAATGGAGTGTATAAGGGTATATACGATATTCGTGAGCGTAGCAATGAAGATTTTATTGAGGCCAACTACGATGGGCTTGAAGAGATTGATATGATAGAGAATTGGCATGAATTAAAAGCTGGTAGTGATACTGCTCTTAATGAACTCTTTGCTGCTATAAATAATCCCGATGTGACGTTTGAGGAGATAGAAAGTCTTGTTGATATTGATGAACTTATAAATCACTTGGTGTATAACTCTTTTATTACGAATACCGATTATCCTTTTAATAATCATATTATATGGCGTGATATTACAAAAGAGAATCCTAAGTGGGAATTTGTAATGAAGGATTTGGATAGTACCGTATATGAGAATGAAGATTTTGATTATTTCAATTTCTTGTATCAGTATTACGACAGTTATAAAGATAAATCCTACAACTTGGCTTCGGGTATAAAGCTCTATTGTCTATTGTTGGAGAATGAAAAATTGCGTAACTTGTTTATAGACCGTTATATAGCCTATATGGGAGACTTTATACATGAAGATGTAGCAATGGCTTTATTGCAAGATATGAAAACTGAAATAGATGCAGAATACTACAATCACTGTATGGTATATTTTGAAGATCCTGATGCACAGATGGAGGCTTGGAATTGGCACTTCCGAAATATCAAATTGTGGTGGGGTAAACGTCGTGAATTTATGACTACTTTCTTGGCCGATTATTTAGAGTTGGGTTGTGTTGTTCCTGTTACAATTAATACC
>JAEIGA010008360.1_pt1 | contig 15682 bp, 7 predicted proteins | sample 9270691 | NCBI WGS metagenome assembly JAEIGA01 (sample SAMN17057246, study PRJNA624740) | gut metagenome | biome: biome; isolation source: fecal sample | host: Bos grunniens | place: China: Xizang | collected 2019
GAGCCTCCAGTGGGGGTTATTAAAATAAGCCCTCGCCGCACTTGGCTCACGGCAAGGTCGCCTTTCAATATAATTTTATCAACCCCGCCCCGAAATGACAATGTACAAATGCGATTTATATGGGTAAAAAAACGATTTTTATATTTTCTCAAAAGTCGCTTTAGACCACAAAACAACAGGCAATAATACCGCTCGATTTCCTTAAAAATTTAAAATAATAAAATACTTGAAATTTTGTAATATCTGTACTATAATGGAAGTGCCAAACAAAATCGCATAAAATTAAGTATAAGTCGCTTTTTACAAAGGGTGAATTATACTTTTTCGCTGTTACATTCCATCGTTGACTTTAGTTTAAAACATAAGCTCTGCAGATGGAATGTACATAACTGTGCTTATTCTATGCAATTTTGTTGGCGACAATTGGAGTTTGTGTTTTGAGGCGCTGACTTCGGTTGGCGCCTTTTTGTTTTGTTAAGACTGATTTTCAGCTTTGGAGGATGTTATGGTAAAAGGGAAGACTTTTGGCAGACTTTTAACAGTGCTTCTCGCAGTATGCGCCGTGCTTGCGGCTTTGTCATTTGCGGGATGCTCGGAACCGGAGCCGCCTGCGCAGCTTAAGGCGCCGGTTGTTGTTCTGGAGGGCAACGTAGCCACCTGGGAGGCAGATGCTGACGCAGAGAAATTTGAAATAAGCGTTGATGGCAGCTTGTCTTATATGGAGAACACCGTCACGAGCAAGAAGCTGGGTGATGGGGAGAGCTTCAAGGTAAGAGCCGTTGGCGACGGGATAAAGCATTCCACCAGCGATTGGAGCAACTCTGTTACTTACGTAAAGTCGATTGCTAAATATACTATTACTTGGAAGAACGGTGATACTGTACTTGAAACGGATACAGAGGTGAGCGAAGGTACTGTTCCTACATACGATGGAGTTACCCCCTCAAAAGCCGCCGATGCACAGTATTCTTATGTGTTTACCGGATGGACGCCTGCGGTTGTAGCAGCGAATGGAGATGTTACATATACCGCTGTTTTCGCTTCCGTTTTGAATAAATATACAGTAACGTGGAAGAACGGTGATACCACGCTTGAAACCGACGAAAATGTTGAATACGGAACGGTTCCTGTGTATAACGGCGCAGAGCCTCAAAAGGCTGCCGATGCGCAATACGTTTACGTTTTCAGCGGTTGGTCGCCTGCTGTAAGTGAGGTTGTCGGAAACGAAACCTACGTAGCGCAATTCACCGCTGTTCCAAACAGCTATACGATCGTTTGGAAGAATGGCGATGCCACCCTTGAGACGGACGAAAACGTAGCGTATGGCTCCACTCCTTCTTACGATGGCGCTACTCCTACCAAAGCGGCTACCGCACAGTACACCTATACCTTCAGCGGTTGGGCGCCTCAAATCAGCTCGGTGACAGAATCGGTTACGTATCAGGCTCAGTTTAGCGAAACGGTCAGAACATACACAGTTACCTTCTATTCTGAGGACGGATTAACCGTTTTGGATACTGTTACTGTTGAATATGGCTCTAACGCGGTATATTCAAAATCAACTCCTATTAAGAATGCTACCGCAGGATACACTTACGTGTTTGAAAAATGGGTAAACACGCAAGGCGGAAGTGTTACGGACGACCTTACAAACGTAATCGGTAACAGAGTGGTATATGCATCCTTTAAGGCATTCGTACGTACGGTTACTGTCTATATTGTACCGAACAACACCGATTACGGTACTGTTTCTGTATCTACCTTAAATAACGTTCCATACGGAGCAGCAATAACGGTTAACGGAAATACGGTTACAGTTAACGGACAAACCGTTACTGCAAACGCGAATACCGCAACGGCGCAATATACGTACACCTTTACAAATTGGACTGCTGATGCAACGGTCGGAAACGATACTATTATTACAGCAAACTTCTCCCGTTCTGTAAATTCTTACACGGTGACCTGGAAAAATGGCGATGATACGCTTGAAACAGACGAGAACGTTACGTATGGCACAACGCCTGTGTACAACGGAACTCTACCTACCAAAGAATCCGACAACGAAAACATCTATACCTTCAGCGGATGGTCGCCTGCCATTTCAAGTGTTACAGGTGATATTACATATTTTGCACAGTTTACTACTACGGCCAATAAGCATATCGTTGTTTTCTACGACGACGACGGAGTGACCGAGCTTGGAAGAGCTGTCGTGGGGCATGGGGAAACCGCAAGTTATCCCAATGCGCTTCCCACGAAAGAGTCAACGGCGCAACATACTTATGCTTTCGATAAATGGGTAACCGTAAACGGCGGCGAAGAGGCAGCGGTGTTTACAAATATTACGGAAGATAAATCCGTGTATGCGAAATATAACGCTACTATTCGCACTTATACAGTGAAATTCTGTGATTGGGATGGAGCAACCTTGTCGCAAATTAATGTAGCGTATGGTAATTCTGCTACCGTGCCCGGAGATCCCGAGAGAGAGGGTTATCGTTTTGACGGTTGGGATAAAACATTCTCTATTATTACAGGAGAACTTACTGTAAAAGCAACATACGTTCAGCAATTTACGGTAGAATTCTTGGATTACGACAATTCAGTAATAGATATTCAGCGCGTTGATTACGGCGGAAATGCAACTGCACCCGAAAATCCCACAAGAAATAATTATAGGTTTACGGGATGGAATACAGGCTTTAGCAATGTTGTTCACGATTTGACTGTCAAGGCAGAGTATATCAGACAGTATAAGGTAACTTTCCTTGATTACGATAAAACTGTACTGAAAGAAGTAACGGTGGATGCAGATTCAACTGCTGTAGCACCGAACAATCCTTCTAAAGAAGGATATACTTTCGACGGATGGGATAAAGCATTTACAAATGTTTCCTCAGATCTCATTGTAACAGCTACTTATAAAGCTAATACTTATACAGTAACTTTCAGAATGCCTGATGGAACAATAATTGAAGAGCAAAATGTTAAGTATGGCGAAAATGCTGTAGCACCTATGTATTCCGATGACTTTTTGGAAGGTAAGGTTGTATATTTAGATGACTTGGCAGAATTCCCGAGATTGTATTTTAGCGATACAAAAACAGCATCTTATTTTTCTGGTTGGAGTGATTCGTTAGAAGATGTTAAAGAAAACAGAGAAATTTATGCAAAATACGAAAGTGCCTATGACAAGCCTGTTATTTTTGTGGAGCAATTAGGAAATGTTTTGAAAGTTTGTATGTATTGCCCTAATGACTGTTATATTTACGGTCTTGAATTTGGCTTTAATTGGGATAGCAGCGGAAGCATCAGTAATTGTGTAGAAGAATTAGGAACAAACAAAGATGCCGAGTACAATAACAATGACAAAATGTTTAAATATATTATGTTTGAAGGAGCGGGTTGTACATCACAGAGCAATTATTTTGATGTTGCCACGATCACATACTCCAACTTGCACGGATTTGTATTAGATATTAGCGACGTTAATATTTTGACTAACTGCTCCGTAATATACGCACCCAAAGCAAATGCTGACGTAGACGAATTGGTGAAAGTTTCACCGATTATCGTGATTAAATAAGGAGGATATATGAAAAAACAAAGGTTTAGAAAACTAATCACTTCTTTTGTGGTTGTTTTCCTTGTCGTTGTATTCTTAATCCCTACAATGTTCACAACCGTACACGCTGCGGGCAGTAATATTATGGGAAGCTACGAAAGAGATAAGATGGAGCAAGCCGAGTATGACAAGTTAACAAAATACTATAAAAACAAAGAAGACTGGTATTTGTGGTCTCAGGGAGAAATTGCGAAAGCAAAAACCCCCAAGGGCAAAATGGATCGACGTATTGCAGAAATTAAGTTGCTAAATAAAAAGGTTCCTGAAATTGCTGCATTTATTAAAGACATTGAAAATGGGGGGGATTTTGATACCGCGGCATTATTGACAAACATATTTTCAACTGCAAGCGGTGTTGCAAGTTTCATTCCGCCATGGGGTCCAATTGTTGGTGTCGGAATAGATCTTTTTAGCTCGGTGTTTACTGCAATTATGGGCGGTGAAGGACCTCCGAGTGCAACAGCATTGTTGGAAGATAATATGAATCAAAAATTTGATGAAATTTCAAATCAAATTGCAGGTCTTGAAGAACAAATAGGTGAGCTGTCTAATCAGGTTAACGAAAATACCGCAAAAATCATACAGGAAATGGCGAAAGCGTTTGATGTTGAAGAAGCTAAAGATGCGCTTAACGATTTCTATTTATCGACAGGAAAGTATGATTTCGGATATGACCAATATAGAAATTATATTTACGGAACAATTACAAATAACAGTAGCGCAACAACCGCATATTATAATCTTCTTTTACATGCACAGTTTAACGGCGCTTCAGATGAAGAGATAAAATACTATTATGATATGTTGTATAGCTCTTTAAGTGATAATAGAGACATTTTCAAAGGCCTTGTTATCGGAAGCAGCACCGGAAAGTCTATCGTGCAGTATTACTATGATATCTTGGTAGCACACCCAGAATTCATTGCAGACAAAAATCTATCCCCGGAATTAGCGGCTATACAATTTGCTTATGATTTATATCAAACCCAAGTATTAACGGATGAAATTATGTTGGTTTGCAGCAATTATCAGTATGCACAAATAGTGATAAATTGCAAATGCGAAGAGGGCGAACCTTGTAAATGTTCGTATGATTATGGAACCGGCAAGATTTTCAGATCTCAAATTGAAGGTGAAGACACAGTTGATTCAATATATACTCAAGTTTTGCTTAGAGAGGAAGAGCTTGAGCAACAATTCGCCAAAGATATTGCATATATATTCGCTTCGAACAACGCGTTTATGATGTCTATTGATGGTTCAATCTATAATTTAACATCAACAGAAGAAAACGGAGTTATATGTGGGGAAGTGCAGCTTGGCAGCACAGTATACTTAAACGCAATTCCCGAGACAATTTGTCAACTGTTTAATATTGACTCCAATGATTACGCTTATGTTGGCGATAACATTTTACATAAAGATGGCATTTTCAAGATGCGATCTTCACAGTCGGAAGTTTTCCTTATATACAAAGGACAGCCTGTAAGTACTATTTGTTTTGTAGATGCTACATCCTCTACGTTTAGCGGTGGTAGCGGTACGGTGGATGATCCATACTTGATTAGTTCTGCATACCAGTTTAATCAAATTAACGAAGGTATGGATAAGTATTATCGTTTGATAAAGGATATTGACTTTGAAAATGAGAGAGTTTATCCCATCGGCAGAATAGAATTAAGCAATGGTTCTGTAGAATATGAGCAGTTTAATGGAGTTGTTGATGGCAACGGTCATACTATATCCAATCTTATGGTTGTTGGCGATGATTATACAGGTGTCTTTGGTAGAATTGGAGAAGATGGCGTTGTAAAAAACCTTTCATTTGATTATGTTAGAATACAGGCGTCGGGGTATTCTTCCGCAAAAGAATCCACATACTCTTTTTATGCAGGAATTATAGCTGGTGATAATCATGGAGTTGTTAGAAACTGCTATATTTATTCTTCAAAATTTGAAAACGCAAAAGAGAGCAATGTGGAAATTATATCTAATACCACAAACGAAGGAGCGGAAAGAAGCGTTTATTTCTATGTCGGTGGAATTGCAGGTAGAAATAACGGTTTAATTCAGTTTGTGTCTGTATCGCAAGCGAGTATCTCCGTTGATTCTACTCACGATTTTGGCGGTGCATCAACCTCAACAAACAAAAATATGGTTTATGCCGGAGGCGTTTGCGGATATAACTATGGAAATATCAAATGTGCAATTGTTGACGAAAGCACCGATGTCACAGCTAAAGCAAAATCAATATATAATCCTAAAACAACGGTAAATCCCTATGTAACCGCATTGGCAGGTGGGATAACAGGAAAGAATCAGAATGCCGATTTGGATAATATTCAGGGTGTGTTCTCTGCCGCCGAAGCTGATGGAAACGCATTACTTGATTGCCAATCAAACTGGGGCGAACACTATAGAAATAGAGTTCAAGATGGCCATCCTTATGTTCCAAAAGCTTCACAAGAACAAATTGATAAGATTTCTTCTACCGCTCATAGCATAAGCGCTGCCTTTCCACAGATTGGAAATCTCAGTGTCACTTGCGAGGATAAGACTTTATCTTATAATGTAGGAGCTGAATCATTAAACTTTAAAAACATAACGTTGAAAGTAAATGATAGCCTTGTTGAGTATGAAGTTTTAGCATTATATGGTTTTGACACCACAAACGCATCTGAAAATAGACTTGTAACGATGTTGTTCGTTGCTTATATTGGAGGAAGTAAACAACTTTTAGTTGCCGAACTTCCAATAGTTGTAGTCGATTATGTTACAGATATTACAGTTAGTGGCGTAAAATCGGAGTATAGCAAAAATGAAGCCTTGCCAGATAAGGTTACAGTTGTACAACATTATGCAAGTGGATCGGCTATTCCTATTGAAAATGTTGATTTTGACATTGCAAACAAAGCAAACATAACTGCTCAATACGGCACTCAAGATATTGTATTTGCGTATGAGGGCATCGAATGTACTATCACGATTGATGTTGTTTGTCCTCATATTTCAAACTATAACTTTAGTAATGAGGCGCTTTATGAGCATCTTGAAACTGTAGAATCCACTTGCAAGAGTATCGGTTATGATGAGTATAAATGCTTAGAGTGTGGCGACACAATAAAAACAAACTATAATCGCATTGCTGGCCACAAGCTGATAGAAGAAGTTTCCGTTGACGCCACTTGCCATTCTGAAGGTGTTGTAGGTAGAGTTTTTTGTGAATTTTGTAATGAAACCTTTGGGGAGTCAGTTACAATACCTATGAAACCTCATAGCATCGTTAAAGCAATCGATACAACGTCAAGCAATAGGCCCAATGAAACTGCCCATTATTGTGAAAATGGCGATCATTGGCTTCCTCATAACTATTATGTTACCGAAAGTTATGAGAATGACGGAATAGTTTACACTTACATCTGTAAAGATTGTGACTATAAGAACGAGAAAAAGGATACGAACATTATTACTAATTCCGAGCGCAAACAGCCTGTAATTGTTGTTAGTGACGGTTATGCACTGACAAGTGATGATTTGGTTACTATCTACGTTCAGCTTATCAACAATCCCGGTGTATATGGCGCTGATTTTGGAATTAGATATGATGAACGCCTTACACTTGTTTCGTGGTCGGATGGAATGCTCTTTGAAAAGATTTTCAATCAAACAGACGGAACGGGTAAATTCGATGATTCGGCTCAACCGGGAAGCTGTGGATATAATTTCGTATGGGGTATAGAAACAGCAAGAGATTCTAAAGGCGATTTAATATGCCCGGATGGTAATTTGTTAAAACTCGTCTTTAAGCTCCCTAGTGATGCAAAGGATACGGATAAATTTATTGTTTCCGTCGTGTATAATCAAGACCGAGAAGCGGGATTTACTGTAGATACCAAGGTTTGCAACGAGCAAAATATTTCAACTATTTCACCGCAAAAGTTTATAACAAAGGACGGAGTGATACAATTAGTCGATCATCTGCCCGGAGATGTAAACAGTGATAATTGCGTTGATATTTTGGATGTTCTTTATTTAGCGAATAATTTTGTAAATAATAGAACCGATCGTCTTGAAAGTATTAAGGCGTATGGCGACGTAAATTTGAGTGGCGGTCTTCCCAATTTGACAGATGCGTTAATTCTTTTGCGTTCCTTGACAGGAGGCTACGGTGAAGATGGTAATCCCTTGTATTCTAAATATCAAATTGTATTGAATACAAACGGATATAGTGGCGTTGTGTTGGATTCTCAATTAGTTGATATTTATGGAAAGGATAACTCGTACGCGTCTATTTTAGATTCCCTTGAATCTGAAATGCAAAAAAGAGAGGGGTACAAATTCCTTGGCTGGCATACTCGCCTTGAAGGCGGAGAATTGGTTTCAGGCAAAAATATTCAATACGATCCCGATCAAAAAATACAAACATTATATGCTCATTGGGAAAGGAATCAAGTTGTATTCCAAGGCTATGAAAAAGATTATTTGAGCGCCGAAGGTATTTTTTCTGCACCTAGTATCGAGAAAGCAAGCGTTGAACTTTTCGACCCAAGCAATGCAAATTCTCTTGCTAGCGGAAAATATTGGATAAAAGAATTGGATTATTGGGTGGATTCAAATGATAGCAGCAAAAAATACAAACCGGGCGACTTTTTGGATATGACTCAAGCAGGACTTGGTAAAGTCGTTCTTAAGGCTGTTTGGATGGAATGGAGATTGGATGCACCTGCTGTGGAAAAAACGGGTTACGACAAGAACAGTGTTCAATGGTATACAGAGAAAAACGGAAATGTTGTTGTGGAAAGCTCGTCATTGGATTCGTATAGCTTTGCAGACGGGATACCGGCAAAGCTATACGGTAAATGGATTCCTTTAGAATTTTTTATTTCCTATGAGCTGCAAGGGGGCTCATTTGGAGCTTCACACCCTGATACCACAGAGTATGACGAGACCTTTACAGTAAATAATCCCACACGCATAGGATATACATTTGCAGGATGGACGATAACCGGAATGGATAACTCCAAGCATGAGTATTTGAATAGCAATGAAGAAGTATGGGAATCCAGCACAAAGAGTTCTTGGACAGATATGAAAGAAACTCAATTCTTGAATCTTCATTCCAATTCCGGAACTGTTACATTTACCGCTAATTGGGTGGTAAATATATACTCAATTACATATGCATTAAATGGGGGTTCGTTTGGTGTGAACCATCCTACTTCGGCAATTTACGATAGCCAAATTAATGTGGATAATCCCACACGAACCGGATATACATTTGATGGATGGATAATAACGGGGCTGGACAATACATTACATGGTTATCGAAATAATATCAATGAGGGATTTGTATTAAATGCGGATACCTCCTTGTCTGGTATAAAAGCTACTCAATTTATTAATCTTCATTCTAATTCCGGAACTGTTATATTTACGGCCAATTGGAAAGCAAACACCTATACTGTTAAGTATAACTCAAACGGTGGAAGTGGAGGATCGACAAAGAATTCTTCTCATACTTATGATGTAAACGGTTATTTGACAACAAATGGTTTTACTAAAATAGGATACACGTTTGCCGGATGGAATACTCGAGCAGATGGTAAAGGCACACATTATCAGAATACAGCTCAAGTAAGGAATCTTGTTTCCACGAATAATGGCTCTTTGACTCTATATGCTCAATGGAAGGGAATAACGAACAATTATCTGGTGTCTACATCTTCCGTTTCTTGCAAGTTGGACAACGGATATAACCATGCCACTCCTGATGCAAATGCCAATAATACTCATTTTTCACATGAGTTTGAGTTAGGGAAATTTTATGTATCAAGTTGTTATAAGTACGGTGATGATTATTTAATAACTCAATCAGAAGCAAGCCTGTATTTCAAAATGAATTATGATGCATCAAGCCTTCCTCTTCAAAGCAATATGACATCGAGATATATATGTAATGATTCTTATTCCGGTGAATTATATAATATGCCGTACGATGTTGGAAGTCAGAGCGTTGGATACGGAATTCTTGTTGTGAAGATTTCTTATGACGATGGAACGCAAGAGACAATATGCAAAAAAGATTTTCTTAAGGATGCAGAAGCTGAGGAAAAATTATTTATCTGCAATATTTCAAAGCCCTGTACTATCAGTATTGCTTTGTGCTATGAACTGGAGATGTGGGCACCCGGTTTCTTAGGCATTTCAGATAATTACTGGATGAACTGGAAGATAAATCAAACATTCAGATTTGAGTAATCTTCTATCAATTTTAGTTGTTGGTAACAATTTATGCTGAAACAATAGAGCGTTTTCCAATAATAAATTCAGAATTATGAAGCTGCCGCAAGTTTTGCCTTGCGGCAGCTTTTTTAGTCAGCTTTTTGTGTAACAAAAACCACGCGATAGTGAACTAAATGGGGTTCACTTCATAGTTGCGCAGTTTAATAAAGGTTAAACTGTAAAAAGAAATCCTCCAATACGTTATATAAAATGACCTGCCAGTCAAAATAATAAACGTATTGGAGGATTTATCTATTAAAAAGAGAGCGTAGACGGCAATATTTTAAAATACAATTTCTGAAATTGTAGTGGTTGTTATTTATTATCTATTGCCGTTCTCATTTGCGGTTGTTTTAAGGAGAAAATCAATCTTCCTTCGCTACGGTGTCCGCAAAGCGGAAGCCGGCGGTTTCCGATACGGGGAGGGAGAAGGTCAAGGCGTGGGCTTTGGTGTCTGTGCCGGCGCCGGTCATAATAGCCTTCATTATGTCGCGCTTCTTGTCCTTTGTGGCGACTATGAAGAGGATTTCCTTTTCCTCTGCGATGGAAATTCCGAAGAATTTCTCCGCTTCCTTTGCGGTGCCCTTTGCCTTTATGGTGGTGCCGCCGCCGGCGCCTGCCTCTCTTGCGGCGTTCATAACCAGGTTGGTGTAGCCCTTTTCGTATATTGCTACTATAAGCTCGTAATTAGATTGCATATCGTCCTCCGTTGTTTCTTCTGTGGGAAGCTCTTCTCTTCCCGAAAAATATTCAAGAGCGCATCTGCCGCCGATTCCCGAAAAGGGAATCGCAACGGAAACTCCTCTGTTTGGTAAGTCAATCTTCAAATCAATGGTAAGTCCTCGCATAATGCTTCGCATACTCTCTTCGGTAGCCGGGAGCATCAGCATAGTCTTTTCGGTACGCTCAATGCCCAGCATATCAAGAGTTTTCTCGTGGGCTGTACCGCTGCAGGGAATGCTGTATATAGAGTTAACTCCTTCTTTCAGGAAGAAGCTTTCGTATTCTTCTGAATCCTGACGCTGAATAATCGTTATCAGCCAGTATAAGCCTTTCATAAAGAAATGTCCTTTCGTAAGATAATGCATAAGAATGCAGAATGCATAATTAAGTATAGGTTGGCAAGGGGTTAAAGGTCGATAATATCGTCCTCTGTTGATACCGACTCTTCTTTGTGTGCTTCCTTTTCCTTTTTGCTAAGGCGAAGCTTATATACAAGCCCCAGAATCTGTATTGCGATAAGGGGTGTCATTGCAACCATAGCCACAACGCCGAAGGCGTCTGTAACAACGTTACCGCCGACTGCCGTACAAGCACCTACCGCAAAGGGTAAGAGAAAGGTCGCAGTCATAGGTCCTGATGCAACTCCTCCGGAGTCAAAGGCTATCGACGTGAATATGTCGGGCACGAAGAAGGTGAGCGCAAGAGCTATTGCATAGCCAGGGATAAGTATATAGAAAATAGAGATTCCCGTAAGCGCCCTGAGCATAGCGATTCCAACGGATACCGCAACACCGAGGGAAAGGGAGAGGGAGAGCATTTTTTTCGGGATAGCTCCCGCCGTAACCTCTTCAACCTGCTTTGTAAGAACGTGGACTGCCGGCTCTGCGGCAACTATAAAGTAGCCTATTATCATACCTAAGGGAATTATGAGCCATTTGTAATCGGAGCCTGCTATGGCAGAGCCGAGATAATTACCTACCGGCATAAAGCCTACGTTAACGCCTGTAAGGAACAGAACGAGTCCTACATATGTGTATAGAATACCTACAAGGATTTTACCGAGGGAGTCACCGCCCCTGAAAATAAGGCGGAAGATAAGAAAGAAGGCGAGAATAGGCCCGAGGGCAAGGGATATTTCCCACATATAATGAGGAACAGCCTCTAAAAACAGAGATACAATGTCCCTTGAGGTTGACGTGATTGGGGGCATCGGGTAAACCGTATCCGCAGATGCCTCAGAGGGGTATATTATACCTAAGAGCATAACCGCAAGTATAGGTCCTACTGAGCAGAGAGCAACCATACCGAAGCTTGAATCCTCGCCGTCGTCAGAGGAAATTGCCGAAACACCGACTCCGAGAGCCATAATAAAGGGAACTGTCATAGGTCCTGTGGTAACTCCGCCTGAGTCAAAGGACACGGCGATAAAGTTCTCGGGAACTATGAAGGCAAGTACGAATACTGCCGCATACAAAACGAGAAGAAGATATTTAAGCTTGATTCTGAAGAGTATTCTGAGCATTGACATAACAAGCAACAGCCCTACTCCTATACCTACCGCAAGAATCAAGACTATATTTTCAATAGAGGATATCTGGTTCGCAAGAACCTGCAAATCAGGCTCGGAAACCGTTATCATAACGCCAACGAAGAAGGATACCAGAACTACTACCCAAATTTTCTTTGACGCAGTCATTTTTGAGCCTACGTATTCTCCCATAGGGCTCATTGCCATATCCGCACCGAGGGAGAAAAGCCCCATTCCCAATATCAGCATGACAGCGCCTATGATAAATGACATAAACATAGCGGAGCTGACGGGAACGAAGGTAACGAGAAGCAGAAGCACGATTCCCGTAACCGGCAAAACCGACGAGAGCGCCTCGGAAATCTTCTCGGCTAAATTAGTTTTTTGAAAAAACCGCATTTCAATTCCTTTTCTTGTGTTTTTGGGTAGGCGGCCAGGTGCTTTTTCTGCATTATCAGCACTTTCGCCCACTATAAGATAGTTTACCATATAAATTATTAAAAATCAAGGCGGATTTTGCAACGTGAAAATAAAAGTCTGCCTGATACGGTTTTTGTGCACCTGCTGCCTCGGCAAATAAAAAGCAGAGACGCTGCCCTTTTTGGATAGCGCCTCTGTTTATTTAAGAGAGAAGACAGGTGTTATTTAACCAGATGTCTTTTAATCTTTCTCGTAGTGGTTTTCTCGAAGGGCTCGTCACGAAGCTCAAGAGCCTTTATGTGCTTGAAGGTGGGAAGCTTTCGGTTAAGGTCAAGGAGCTTTTGATAAATTTCTGCGTGAACCTTTTCCTTATCGTAGCCCTCTCCGTAAAGCTCTACGTTGGGGTAGGCGATAACGGTGAGCAGTATTGTTTCTCCGTCTTCAGCCTTTCTGCCAACGACTACCGACTCGCCGATTTCAGGAATCTTGGAGAGGTACTCTTCTATCTCCTCGGGGAATACGTTTTTACCGTTTTCAAGAACGATAACCGACTTAAGTCTTCCCGTGATGTAGATATAGCCGTCCTTGTCCATATAACCTACGTCGCCTGTTCTGTACCAGCCGTCCTCGGTGAAGGCACGCTTGTTTTCCTCTTCGTTGCCGTAGTAGCCGAGCATTACGTTGTCGCCTTTAACCTGGATTTCGCCCTCGTCAAAGCCCTTGTCGTTCTTTTCTCTTACGTCAATTCTGACGGTACAGCTGGGAACGGCGGGACCTACCGATCCGGATTTAAGCTTGAAATAGGGGTTAACGGATATAAGGGGGGAGCATTCTGTGATGCCGTAGCCCTCTGCTATCGTTATGCCAAGAGCGTCGAATTGCTTCATCATCTCGGGGTTGAGAGGAGCGGCGCCGCTGACAATCTTGTTTATTCTGCCACCGAAGGCTGCGAGGATTTTGCCGAAGAATACACGGCGAAGGTCTATGCCGATTTTACGCAGACCGTTTGACACCTTCATCATAAACTTAACGAGGCCTTCCTTGCCCTGCTTCTTAACCTCGCCCATTATCTTGTTATACATAGTGTTAACGATAAGGGGAACGAGAACAAGGCCGGTAGGCTTGAACTCTGCAAAGTTTTTCATTATATGACGAAGAGAATCGTTGATGCCTATCATCATACCGTAGTCCATACCCGCCAAAAGACAGGTAAGCTCGTAGGTATGGTGGACAGGGAGAACCGATACTATGGTGTCGTCGGGGAAGAATTCAACGGTTTCACAAGCCGCGTTGATTGTAGAGCAGATGTTCTTCTCGCAAAGCATAACGCACTTGCTCGTTCCCGTCGTTCCCGAGGTGAAGAGCATAACTGCAAGCTCCTCGTTTCCACGGGCAGTAAGCTCGCAGGGAGACGCAAGGTTAATCGCTTCACCCTCGCTGATTACGCTGTCAAGGGGAATTACCTTTTCACTGTCTGTGCTCTCGTCAGAGTGCATAGGAAGGAAATGAGTCAGAGTCTTGTGGCTCTCCATAGCGCCCTTAAGCTTTGCATTGAAGGTCTGGCTGTATATGATAGCTTTAGCCTCCGCAACCTCGAGGAAGCCCTCTATTGCTTCGATGTCAAGCTCCTTATCCATAGGGATTGCAACGCCGCCCGATGCAAGTATTGCGACGTAGCTTGCAAGCCATTTAACAGAGGTTTCTCCGATTACGGCAATTCTTTCTCCCGCAAGGCCAATTTTTCTGAATCCCGATACCTCGTCGAGCACCATTTTATGGAATTCCTTGTAGCTTACGGATTTGTACTCCTTACCGTCAAGGTATTTGAACACGGTTTTATCTCCGTGGCTTCCAATAACACTCACAAGCTCCTTTATGCTCGATATGGGGGTATAAATTCTTTTAGTCTTTTTCATATTGATTGTCCTTTTTGTTTTGATAATAAAAATGAAAAGCTCTTCTTACAGCTTTGCTTTGATTTTTCCACCGAGGGCTTAAAAAATCAGTTTTCCGCAAGCCATTTTTCAGCGGCAGCCTTGGATTTTCTGGTTATATCCTCTTTTGCGTATTTGGATTCCTCGCCGCCGTTTGTATAAAGGAAGTATGCTCCGTCGGGGGTGATATAAAGAGTTTCCTCATAACCGCAGGGGTCACCGTATTCTCCAAATACGTTTTTCTTTACCACGGATGCGGTGGTGGTGTCGTAGATTTTTTTGCAAATAACCTTCTGCATAAATTAAAATCTCTCCTTCTCTTTTATTTATTACAACATAAAGTATACCACTTATATTTATATTTTTCAAGTATTAAGAAGAAAATTTACATATCCCACTTTTTGTTAGAGATAGCACACAAAAAGGACGAGAAATTTCTCGCCCTCTTGTTTTGATATAGGACTGCTTTGCGCAAGGCGCCATAGGCGCACTTCGATATAACCTCGAAAGCACTGTTACTTGGTGCATATCGTTTTTAAAAGGCTTATCTTTCGTTTTTGCGCTTTGCCGAAGGTATCGCACTATCGGCGCAAGACTTCGCTGCAGTTATTTTAAGAACGACTTATAAAGGCCTTCCAGCTTCCCCGAAAGATATGGGAAGAGGAGAGGGAAGAGAATGACGTTTGTTATAAGCTGGGTGATATAAAATGGCAACCCTCGCAGGTAATAGACGCCGAAGCGCCAGAGGAAGTTATCAAAATATCCCGAGAACAGCCCTACCTCAACGAGAGATGTGAGAACTCCGAACCACAGGGTGCATAATGCGGCAAGAATGGTGGGAACCGTTCTGCCGTTGATTTTCATTTTTCCAAGCAGCATAAAAAGGGCGGCGAGGGCAGGCCAATAAAGGTAATAACTGATAACCCAGCTTCCAAAGCCGAAAATCAGCGGCTCAATGGACACGAAAACCAAGGAGGCTATAACGCCATATACTCCAAAGGCATAGCCGAAGAGGGCGTGAAGGAGAGTTATTGCTTCTACGTTGGGGATAAATGCCAATGCTAACTTCACACATTCAAGGCTGCCTGCGCATATACCAACGAGGCATACCGCTTTTGCCGCCGTGGCAGGTCTTTTATTCATAGGTAAATACGTCTATCGTTATAA
>JAEIGA010008361.1_pt1 | contig 15681 bp, 15 predicted proteins | sample 9270691 | NCBI WGS metagenome assembly JAEIGA01 (sample SAMN17057246, study PRJNA624740) | gut metagenome | biome: biome; isolation source: fecal sample | host: Bos grunniens | place: China: Xizang | collected 2019
AACGAAGGTCTTCGTTTTGCTATTCGTGAAGGTGGTCACACTGTTGGCGCCGGCGTTGTTGCTAAAATCTTGAAGTAAGATTTGATAACAACCTGAATATAAAATTAGCCTCGCTTGTAATAAGCGAGGCTTTTTTGTTGCTATTTGTTTGGATTGTAAAGAAATATTTTAAGCTTCTTAAAAGCTATTGCTGACATTACTTCTTTAATTTTCTTCAGTTTAGGTATTTCAAAAATTTCTGAAATTATTAAAGTATCTTTAGCCAAATCTTTATTTAATTTATCACCTAGCAAATCGGCAATACCCGGAGTTATATAACACAAAACCAGCTTATACTCTTTCAAATCAGCTTCAAAAAAATTTTTCTTATAAATAACAATGTTTGGAATATAAAAAGTCCTTATTTTTGCGATTGAATAAGCTATCCAATCATACTCATACCCGACAAATTTGCTCATTTTAAACTCTTTAGCCAAAGGTATCAATAAGCTACCTGAACCACAGCCTAAATCCGTAACCTTAATACCGCTGTTTTCTCTTAAAAAAATTCTGGCTTCCTCCAATATTTCTTTTTTTATCTTACCGAACGAACAAATAAAAGGAGGTTCTTTGCCTCTGCAACTTATAAAATTAACAATCAATTTGATAAAATAAGCCAAAGCTAAAACATATAAAACTATGGAAAAATAAAAAAACATACACGACCTCAAAAAAACAAAATTGGCGCCAGCGAGAGGACTACTCTGCGCTTTGCTTGAGTTGCACAGGCGCAATTTTTGCTTATCATAAGCAAAACCGGCGATACGCCCGTCTCGCCTATTGCTGGTAGTCAAACCTCCTTTACCGGAGGTTCTCGTCCTGCTGTCGATTCAAAAACATTTACAAATGTTTTTGGCGCCAGCGAGAGGACTCGAACCTCCTACCCACAGTTTAGGAAACTGTTGCTCTATCCTGATGAGCTACGCCGGCACCATGTTTAAGTTTATAGACAGATTATTCAGCTTTGGCAAGAGCTAATTTTTCTAAAAAAGCAATCTGAATTTCTGCCAATTTTTCTACCGATTCTATCTCTACATACTCTTCCGGTGCATGCATGCCGTCACCGCTTCCCGAATGCATAATCACTGTTGAACCTCGAATAGCAAATTCTCTGGCATCGGTTGCGCCGCCTTCATATTCAAATTTTATTTTTTTACCCAAAATCTTTTCTGCTAATTTTTTGTACTCTAAAATTTTAGGATTCTTCTCATTCATAACCACCGGAACACTTGATGATACAATTTCAAAATCAACGCCTTTAACCATGCATTTTTTCAAATTTTTAACCAAACCGTCAACCGTGCTTGTTTCAACCAATCTGAAATCACACAAAGCTTCGCAATAATCAGAAATAATATTAGCCACTTTGCCCCCTTCAATTCTTGCAAAATGAAGAGTATCAACCCATTTGTTTCTTGGCTTTTTACCTTCTAAATCATAAGCCGGATATATTTTTCTGATATTAGATATAACTGCAAACATCCGCTCGTTAGCATCGATTCCCTCCCATGGTCTTGAACCATGAGCTTCTTTTCCTTTTGCTTTAATTTTCACAAAAACCGGATTTTTGCATTTAGCAATAATTTTGGTAACATCACCGCCGACATCATTATCTAAAACTACATCGGCTTTAATTTTAGCATACTTTTCTAAAAATGCTTTTGTCCCTTTAGAACCTTTTTCCTCATCCGATGACAGCAACACGCCAAATTTTATCGGCAATTTATTTTCTATGACATATTGCATAGAATTCATTGCAACAGCCGCAAATGATTTCATATCTAAAGAACCTCTGCCATACAAATTTTTGCCTTTTATTACCGGATTAAACATCTTATCATCTGCCGGTACAACATCAATATGGCCTAAAACCAACGCATCAAAATCCAGCGAGTTATGATTGCGTATCATTATTACCGGAGCTACTCCTTTTTTTGTAAAAACATCAACTTTTGCGCCAACCAAAGTCATCGTATTTTTAATATAATCCATAGCGCTGTTGATTTCTTTTTCATTGCCTGTTTCCGTTCTAAAACGCATCAATTCCTGAGCAACTTCGATAATTTTCATTTTTTTTACTCCTTTTTACCATTTATTCACTTAATAATGAGATAGTAAGTCACAAAGGTATAAAAAAGATTTAAAAAGGAAGTTTATAATGAAAAGAATTTTAGCTATAGTACTTTTGTGTATGGTTGGAGTTTTTGTTGCTGTTGCCCAAGAAGCAACCGTAGAATCCGATAAATCTTCCGATTCTCTTCCTCGTTTTGTGTCTTTGCGTTCCGAAACCGTAAACGCTCGTTCCGGTCCGGGTACAAAATATCCCATAGATTGGGTATATATGCAAAAATCTGCACCGGTAGAAATTATAGCCGAATTTGAAAACTGGCGCCGCATTAGAGATTGGCAAGGAAGTGAAAGCTGGGTTTTAGTTCAGTTACTTTCACGCAAACGCTTTGCCAAAGTTATCACCCCAGGTGAGAACAACCTTTATGCCAAAGATAATCTAAAATCAAAAATTATTGCCAGAATTGAAGACGATGTCATCGGCGAAATAAAAAAATGCCCGGCTGACAATACTTTTTGTTTGATTGCTTTTAACAATTTTGAAGGATGGATGCCACGACAAAACCTTTATGGCATATATCCTGATGAAATTATTGATTAAACAGCTAAATCAAACAAATTTTGCGGCAAATCGTTTAATAGAACCAAAGTTATCAGCATCCAAATAAACGCATACACCAGTAATGTTTCACTTATTATCTTATTTTTAAGATATTCCACTTTTGCGGATAATTTTTTAAAAAGCTTGTAAAGTCCTATCAAAACAAAAACGACAAACAACCCCTGAAAACCCAAACTTATATCTGCTATTATTGCTTTTGCCGGCATCAACATTTTAAATAATAGCGCAAAAAATAACAAATAAAGACTCGTTCCGACCTCAAAAAGCCTTTGCATTTTTATATCTTGAATATGTTTTTTTTCTTTTTCTTCTCGGACTTTTTCCGTCGATAAATTAGCAACCTCTATTCCTCTTATTTTTTCCGGCGTTTGCTTTTGTTGTTTAATATTGCTCAAATCTTTAGAAAATTTATTTTCAACTGAACACAAACCACAACCTTTTGATGTAAAATAAGCATGATCCGCATTTTCTTTACATTGTTTTAGAGAATGCATCAATTTCCACAAATGTTCTTGCCATTCATAAGCACTAGGCCTTTGACAATCTTTAGTAAAAGCTCTTTCAAAAAGTTCTAAGGTCTCTTTATTAAAATATTCATGAATACTGTAAGGATGCGGATATTGATATTTATCAGGCCATAATCCGTATGCATAGTGATATTTTTCAATACGAGTTTGAATGGTAAGCATTTCTTTTTCCGTGTTTTTGGGCGATCCGGAAAAAGGATGTATTCCGTTATTCAGCAATCTGAAAATAATAACAGCCAAAGCAAATTTATCTTGCTCTTCCCCCATTTCTTCACAAGACAAAGACATACCCTCGGGATAGATATATTCTTCACTGACAAATTCTGCCGGATACCTGTTTTTTTCGCCTCTGATTGAGAAACCGTCACAATCTACCACCGCAACCAGCATATTTTCTTTATATACATACAAATTTGAAGGCTTCAAATCGACAATATAGTGCCCGCATTTGTGAAGCTCTGTCACCATTAAAGCCACATTATATGCTGCAAAAACTCGATAAGCATATTTTTCCGACAAATTCAGCTTTTTTCTGATGGCTTTTTGCATCAAATGATCTAACGACACAGCTTTGTTCATATCAATCAAGGGCATCATATATCCGACACAAAACCCTTTATCATCATCCAGCAACGCTTCGGGCCACGCTATTTGAATAAAATCTACTCCATTAACTTTTACCGGATCAAATTTTGGCTTGTTTAATAACATAGCTTGCAATTTTTGACGATTCGTTGCTGACTTTGAAGTGTTATGAAAAATTTTTACAACCGATTCCGGACGCCCTTCAACTTCATATATTTTACCTGAAGCGCCGCCTTTGTTAATCATCTTTCCTAAAGTTATTTTGGCATAATAACCATCGCCAAAAACCGCATTATATGTTTGTTTAGCTTCAGCCAACTCAAAGTCCTCCTATCCAAACCAATGTTTTGTCATCATTATTAAGTTGCTGAGCTTTTGGAGTTTTTAAGGTGTTTATCAAAGCTTTTTTTGCTTTAACACAGCTCTTTTCATTAAAAAGATAGTCATTTATAGGATAAACAAATTTTTGCTCTATATCCTTAAAATCTCGGCTAAAAGCAAAAGATGTTAAACCGTCAGACATCAACAAAATGCTTTTTACTTTATCAATTTTAGTAAATCTCAGATTTTCTCGCCAAGTATCTTGTGTAAAGAAAAATGTTTCACAAGAAAAATTACCGTTTTCCGGTCTTGAAGCTATAAAATCTATATTTTCACACAAAGCCAATGCCGCTCCATCGCCTATATGAAAAAACACACCTTTATTTTTATAATAAACAACACCTACTATTGTTGCTGCAAAACAAGCTAAACCATCTTCATTTTTAGTCTTATTAAAACGATGAATAAGCAATTTTTGCCTGACTACTTGTATTGCGTTAACAATATCTGATTCTATATTTCTTAAATTAGAATTTTTTAAGAGGTCACAAAGTGTTTCACAAACAGCTTTTGCACCTATTTTACCATATTTTGCCGAACCGGCACCGTCCGAAACTATTGCCACCAAATTCTTTCCGAAAGTGTGCTTATAACAGTCCTGACATGACATTTTATTATTAAAATGAAGTTTTCCGGCAACACTTGCTGCCACTATTTTTGTTTTCTTACTCATCCCAATCGCCCGTATCATCAAGCTGATCCAAACTGTTTGGTGCAGCTCTGGACACACAAGAAACACTGCGACTCAACCACAAGAAAAATTCAGTAAAACGCAAACCGCTCAATCTTTTGGGCGTATTCATCGAAAACATCGCTAATTTTTCCAAATTAGCTCCTTGCGTTCCAACGGCATGAATGACAACCTTTTTATTTTTTTGTGCTTGTTGGCATTTTTTAGCAACACTTTCCCAATCATAATCCGTAGGCTCGCCATCACTTATAAGAAAAATCCAAGGTCTTTTTGATGTAATACCGCAACTATCATACAAACATTTTTGTTCTTCGATTTTTTTCAAAGCCAATTCCATAGCTTTGCCCAAAGGGGTTAAACCGCCGGCTTCCATTTCAGGAGCTTCAAAATTCATTGCGTCAATCCAATCCGAAGAAACAACAGCTTCATCTTTGCCAAAAGCCTTGATAATAAGAAGTTGAACTCTTGACGACGCGTCAATATCATCTTTCAATTCTTGTTCCAAAGCTTTTAAACCAATGTTCAGTTGCTTTATAGCTTCACCTCTCATCGAGCCTGAACAATCCAAAACCAAAACACAAGGTGTGCGTTCGTTTGCATTGTCTGCAAACTCCACATACGGTATCATCTCATTATCTAAATCATCTAAAACCATTTTTTATCTCTCAGCCTCTGGATTATAGGGATATGTGTGCGGATATCCGCTGTTTTCATAAGGAACAGGCAAAGCGGCTCTTCCGCAAGAAGCAACCGTCAAAACCGCAAATAACAAAAAAAGCATAAATATTTTTTTCATATACAATTCCTTTACCACTTTAATTATATAATAATTATATATCTCATAAAGGGTAACTAAAAAATAAGTTATACAAAAGAAAATGTTAAAAAGAATATTTCTGACAATTTTATCAATTTTTTTCATAACAACTGCTCAAGCCAAAAGCGGAGTTAACATTTTTACCTATCCGCGCAATGTCCCTGACGCAAAAATATTCAACAAACACGGACAATCTTTCTATCTGAGAGATTTTAGCGGTGATTTTTTAATTGTTATTTTTTGGTCAAAAACCTGCGTACCTTGTATCAAAGAAATAGATGACATTAACCATTTTATCAAAAAAACTAAAGGCACCGGCATAAAATTGATTACGGTTTCTCCTGAAAAAGAATGGATTTCTCCGGAAGAACAAGCCGCCTTTTTACGAAAATATGGAGGAGAAAACATAGATTTTTACTCTGACAGAAAATCGGCTTTATCCAACAGCTTTGGCATTTTTACATCTCCTCATACCGTTCTTATAGATAAAAACTCTATGGAAATAGGTCGAATCAGAGGGTCTGTTGATTGGGACGATGACGATGTAATAGAATATATTTACAATCTGAGCAGCAAATATTAAAAATCTTCCCCATCAAAAATTTTATATGGTTCTTTTCGTGTATTTTGATTATATTCCAAAGCCTTAATAGCCTGTTCCATCAATTTTTTCGATGTTTTTGCAATACTGGGAAAACAACTTACGCCTATTGAATACAACAATTTATGTTTTGCAAAGTTATCACTGACACCTTCATTCAAAACATCTAACATTCTTTTCATTATATCATTAAAACTATTTTTATCTTTTGCCGTAAACATCAACCAAAAATTATACTTCAGTCCAACACTGACTGTGGCTGTCCTCGGCATATTTAACACCAAATTATCAGCTATCTTCTTTATTACAAAATCATCAATATTCATTTTTCTAAAACTGTCGATATTATCAATATTCAAAACAGCAACACAAATCATTGATGTTTTTTGAGAAGAATCTTTAGCATTTTCATTAACAACCGCTACTTGAACTCTGTCTTCAAACAGAAAAAAACTGGGTAAACCGGTTATATTATCATACAATTCATTATAAATATTTTTATTTTTTTCTTTAATTTGTTTTCCTATCAAAAGGAATGAAAAATGCTCGGTTTCAGGCAAGTACACCGCCTTAAAACTAACCGAAACAATTTTTTCACCTACTGTTTTCAGTCTTATTTTCAATTCTTTGGAAGATGTAAGCATTTCACCGATATTTTTTGACAATAAATTCCAATCATCTCGAAAAACAAAACTAAAAAAATTCTCTCCGATAATATCTTTATCAAATTCTATATCCATCATTCTCAAAGATGCCTGATTCACATAAACCAATTTATCATCTCTTATCAAGAAAACCGGATTTTCGGAAGAAGCGACAAAAGAATTTATAACATCTTGCAATCGCATATCCAAATTTTGCCAATTGCTGTTTTTATCAAAACTCTTGGTCGACACATTTTTATTATGTTTTTTTGTTTCTAAAGAATCCAAATCGATAGAATATTTTTTTAAGTCGTCATCACTGTATACAGCAACATTCTGCTCTGTTTCCAAAGAAACATTGCCGTCCAGCTCTTCAATTGTTTTTTCAAAATTCTCAACCATATCAACAAAAAACACTCCTTTTTTTATAATAAATACATTATACAAAAAAACAATGCAAAATATTTGTATTTTATTAAGAATCTTCTGATACAATTGCTTCAATAAAAGAATCCTTAAGGAATGCTAATATGACAGAAGAACAGCTAACAGAAGAAAAAGAAGAACAAGTTTCAGAATTGGTAAAAAATGTTTTTTTACTGAAAGAACGATTTGAAATAGATTTTCAAAAACCGCTTCCGGAGCTAAGCACAAATGGCGCCGAAGCTTTTGAGGTAAATGACAATATATCCCCTCAACGAAGCCTTTTTGCGCTTATTTGTTCAAATGAAACAGCTCCTCGTTTATCTTACATTGCTTATCTCAAATCTATAGATTCACCAAATATCTTAAAATTGGTAGAATATGGTATAGTAAAAAAAGAAAGCGGCGAAGAATTTATGGCTTTGGTTTACAACAAACCTTCGGGCCCACGCGCTGATGAATTTGAAAAAAATTTCGATGGTTTAAGCCCGTCAAAATTTGAATCTTTAGCTTTATCTCTTCTTTCAGCCTGCGATGTATTAAAAACCTTTGGCTTAACCCACCGAGCAATAAGAACAAGTAACCTGTTTTATAAAGATTCGACAAGAAAAGAGCTTGTTTTGGGTGATTGCTTAGCTTCATTTCCGTCTTTTCATCAGCCTGTTCACTACGAAACGATAGAGAATATGCTTTGCGAACCGCAATCTCGCGGCAACGGCACCTTAGAAAACGACCTTTATGCCTGCGGTGTTGCACTATTGGAAATAGCCCTAAACCGCAAAATATCTTCTGAAGCATCAAGTGTTGAACAACTTAAACAAAAACTTAAAAACACATCGTTTTCCTATTTGATTTCCGGAGAAAAAATTCATAGTCAGATATCCGTGGTTTTACGCTCATTATTGGATGATTTACCGGAAAATCGCTGTACATATGTTCAGTTACATAACTTTTTTGAAGCCAAAACTACCGTTTTAACTTCTTCTGACAGTATAGAAAAAGCAAATCGCTCACTTATTATCAACGGTGAAAAATGCTATACTCAAAAAAGCGTAGCAGTAACTATGTTACTAAATCCGGATTTTGGTATAGAGGTTATCCAAAGCGGAAAATTGCTGGAATGGATAAAAGTAGGTTTAGAAAATGAAAAACTCTACAACAAGGCAGAAAAACTTATTTCGGCAGAAAAGGAAAACAACAAAACAAACTTATTGTACAAGACTTGTATCCTTTTAGACTATTCTTTGCCTCTAAAAACAACCGATGGATTTTTATTTCCCGGCGGTTTAGCCAAAAGTATTTTCTATTGCAAGCGCAAATCTATTCCGCTAACCGATATTCAAAAACTTATAAATTCAGACATTATAAAACTTTGGTATCAAGAACAACCATATCAAAGAGCCCCTTCAAATGCCGGCGAATTTAAGTCTTATATGGCCAGAAATGATTTAGGCTACGGTTTTGATAGAATAATGTATGATTTTGACGAAGATTTGCCATGCATAAGTCCCATTTTAGGAAAAAGCTTTGTAAACAGTCTATCTCGTTTACTAAAATCATTAAATAATTATCAAGGAGATTATCAAAATTTGCCTTTTGATAAAAACATCGTTGCTTATCTTCGTTGTAAAATGGGCAAAAAAATTGATGGAATAATAACCGATCTCAACGCCAACCAAGATGTCTTAAAAATCAGCGCTATTTTGCGTTTGTATGCGACTATTCAAAACAAGCATGGACCGGCTCAATTATCAAATCTTACACAATGGTTGGTAATTATATCAAAACCGATCATTCACTCATTCCACAACATAAAATATCAAAAATATCTTGAACAAGAGCTTATAAAGGTATCCAAAGCCGGAAAAATCATAGATATTGTTGAAATTTTAGAAAACGAAGAAGCCAGAAATAAAGATAGAAGCGATTTTTCAGAAGCTCTCAAACTAACAAACTTCTTACTTAATGAAAAATCCAAGATTTTATCCGGAGATTCAAAAATCGAAGAAGAAGCTCGCGACTTAGCTTTTCGTTTTTCATCCATTTTAGCAGTGCTGACAATGCTTAGCGCTTTTGTATTCACCATTATTTATTGGACAGTAAGCTAATGAAAACAGAAAATAAAATTTTATTAAAAAAGACCAAACAATCAAGAGTGAGCGGCTTTCAAAAAGTTTTCTTGTTTGCTTTGTTTCTAGCTATTTCATTTAAGGTTTTGCCGGCAATTGTTGTTCTGTTCTTAGGTCTTTTACCGACGCTTACGATTGTGGTAACCGACACAAAAAACATTAACAAAATAACCACTGTCGGATGTTTTAATATATCCGGTGTTATGATTTGTCTTAACAACTTGTTTAATCAAATTACCGCGGTTTCAAAGTTTTCAATAACTGATAACATTTTCAATATTATCATTATGTTATCAGGCGCCGCCGTAGGTGTTGTTTTATATTATATTTTGCCGGATATATTTGTTTATATATTTAAAAATTCAGCTCAGCACCGATTAAAACTAATAAATGCCAAGCTGGAAAAATTAAAAAGCAACTGGGATAATTTAATACCTGAACAACGCTAAATTTCCAATTCAACCGCTTTTTTTATCTTTTTAATAGAATTGAGTTCGATTTGTCGAACTCTTTCTTTTGATATGCCGTAATATTTGCTCAAATCATCCAATGTTACGGCTTTTTCGTTCAGTCTTCGTTTAAACAAAATATCTTTTTCCCTTTTATTAAGCACAACCAACGCTTTAGAAAACAAAGTTTTTCTGTATTTCATTGTTTCGCTATATGCCAAAACATCTTCCTGATTGGGTTTAGAATCAGCAATAAAGTCCATCCATTCGCTTCCGCTGTCACCACCGCTGTCTATCAGAGTATTTAACGAGCCGTCATGAGCCTTTAGCCTGGTATTCATATCTTTAACTTCTTGCACCGAAACATCTAAAGATCCGGCAATTCTATCCAAAACCTCTGGTGTCAGTTCTCTGTCATCATTCAAATTAAGTTTGTTTTTTATTTTTCTAAGGTTAAAAAACAGTTTTTTCTGAGCCGCCGTTGTTCCTATTTTTACCAACGACCACGAATTTAATATATATTTTTGCACCGATGCCTTAATCCACCACAAAGCATATGTAGAAAACCTAAAACCCTTTTCCGGCTCAAATTTTTCAACAGCATATAACAGTCCGATATTTCCTTCCGAAATCATTTCGGCAACCGATAATCCGTAACCTCGATATTTTGCTACGACTTTTACCACCAATCGCAAATGAGAATTAACCAATATTTTCGCAATTTCCTGTTCTTTGGTTTCTTTATATTTTACAGCCAGTCTGTACTCTTCTTCTTGTGACAAAATAGGATAAGTTCTAATTTTTTGCATATATCTCGCCATATTTATTTCCGGCGAAAAATCTATACCTTTTATATCTGAATTATATTCCATTTTTATACTCCCGAATTTATAAAACTTATCAACAGTTCATAAAGTCCGAGTTCAAAAAAGTCACAATAAACAGACTATTTACATAGGTTACAAAACGCAACCTAGCTTTTAGTTATATATATGAAAAAAACACTGTATTTAAAATTTATATTTTGCGCAAAACATTCAAAAGTTCTTGCATATCTTCAGGTATTTTTGTTTCAAAAAACATTTTTTCTTTAGTTTTCGGATGAATAAAACCCAAACTTTGTGCGTGCAAAGCCTGTCGTGGAAAATTGTTGGCAAAATTTCTTATCTCTTCTGCTATTGTTTTCGCTGTCATTTTTTTAGACTTAACATATAACTTATCGCCCAAAAGATTATGTCCCAAACTTGATAAATGCACTCTTATTTGGTGAGTTCTTCCGGTTTCTAAGTTACACTTTATCAAACAAGCTTCATTCTTAAAAACCTCTGTCACCTGATAATGCGTAACAGCTTTTTTTCCGCCTTTTGAAACTATTGCCATTTTTTTCCTGTCATAAGGCGAGCGCCCTATATCACCCTCGATTACGCCTTTCATCGAGTTTGGTACACCATAACATACGGCATAATATGTTCTTTCGATACTGTGTTCGGCAAATTGTTCGCATAAAAACTTATGTGCGTTATCATTTTTTGCCACAACCAAAATACCGGATGTTTCTTTATCTATTCGATGAACGATTCCCGGTCTTTTAACCCCGCCGATACCGGACAAATTATTACAATGAAACAACAAAGCATTAACCATCGTGTTATCCCAAGCTCCCGGTGCCGGATGAACAACCATTCCCGAAGGTTTATTAACCACCACGATATCATCATCCTCATACAAAATCGGCAATTCTATATTTTGCGGTTTCGGTTCAGCGTCAACAGCTTCGGGAACAACCAAAACAAAAGACTCACCCTCTTTTATTTTGTACGAATTATCGCCGACGGTTATATCATCACAAGTAACATTGCCTTGTTCTATGTTTTTTTGTATTTGCGAACGAGAAATTTCAGGAAAACATTTGGCCAAAAATTTATCAATTCTTAGCCCTCTAAAATCTTTATTAACTATTGGTGTGTTATAAATATTACAATCTGTCATTTTGCTTTGTTTTCAAGCGCCTGTTAAAACTTCGGTTTTGATAATAAAGCAAAAAAACAAACTTTCAAGAGGTGGTTTAATGAATAAATTGTTATTTGTAAAAATAATCGTATGCTTTCTAACTTTTTTGCTGGTTCTCGGAGCTTTCTCTGCCCTAGGAACAATCTATAAGAAAGTAAATGAAAAACCCAAAACAACAACTATTGAATTAAACCAGCCGAAAAACACCTATATTGCCGATTTCAAAATTGAAAAAAACGACATTTTCGTTTTGGTAAAAGGAAAAAATGGAACTTCTGTCTCCGACAAAATAGTTATTGTTGACAAGTTTGGAAAAACACCAAATATCACTCTAAATCTTTCAAAGGAATAAAATTATGACAAATAATGATTTTTCTGCCGACGATTTTGATAAACTCTTAGATGATTTTATAGCTTCTCAACTGCAAGATGCCGAAGACGCTTTGTTTGAATCGCAAGAAAAAAACCCTAAAACAGCAACAACGGAAGAAGCCTCATCAGAAGAAAAACAAGCATCTTCGGAAAATCATGATGTTGTCGAAGAAGTTGTAAACATCGCTCCGACGACAGAAAAAAACTATTCTTATTTTGATTTTATGCACGATTATTCCAAAGAAGCATCTTCTTTAGCTCAAGAAGAATTTCGCCTTTATGAAGCCATCACCAATCTGATGAAATCCTCAATTGACTGCATAAAAGAAATTAACGAAAACGAAGACATAGATTACTTTAATTTTGATATAAAACACCTTCTTCCGAGATTCAGTCCTCGCAGAATAGATAATTTATCACAAAACATTAACAACGCATGGGTTCTGTTGTTAAAAGCGCAACCGGAAGAATTATCAAAATTGGATGACAACGCCAGCGACGAACAAATATTAAGTTTTGCGGAACAGTCAAGCAATCGAAATTTAATGATGGCTCTTATCTCTTATGTAGAAACTCTTATAGAAGTTGATGCTTGTGAAATAGCCTATAATATTCGCAAAGCCAAATACAAAAAAATCAAAATTGAAAAATCCATCTACGAAGCTGAAAAAGCACGAAAAGATAAAATTCGCTCATATATTCAAGCTATTAAAGACAAAAACTTTCCTGTTGATGCCGAAATGTTGGTTAACAACTTTTTCAAAACCGTAAGAATAGATCCCGATGGTGCAAAAAAAATGCTTGAACACAATCCGGCAACTTTTGCTCCCATTCAGGTAGACAAGATTCCGAATAGACTTTTCGGTCTAATCAAAGCAAAACCCGAAGACGGCAAAAAAGTAAATAAAAAACTGGGTCAATTCTTAAAAAATCTAAAGGCTTAGTCAGTACAAAATTATAGACAAAAAACTTTTATTTTGTTATAATAAGATAAATTAGCTTAAAAAAGGAGTTATATTATGGGAAAAGCTCGAGATAAAATAAAAGCAGGTGTTACAACAATAAAAAAAGCTGCGACAAAAGTTGTACGCCACATCCCTGACAAAATTGCAAAAAATAAAGCCTTAAATGTTTTTGAAGCAACTGCTGCTGTTCATAGAGAATCTCAATCCGGTGGCAAATTCAAAGCTTCTGATAAACAACGAGAGATTTTTGAACAGCAACAAGCTAAAGTTGCGGCATTACGAGGTATCCAAAAAGAAGGCGACGCCTACAAACCCGAACACCTTGAAAAAGAGCTAAGTCCCAAAGAAATTCTCAACTATTCTATGTACCAGTACTATCGTTTAGAAGAAAACAAAGATACAGCTCAACAAGAAATTCAAGCTAGACTTGCTTCTGTTTATACCGATGAAAACAATCAACAAGAAGTTATCCCTCAAGAAATCACAGCCACAAACAATTCTCTTCATGATTTAACACTCCATACAGATGAAGATTTCTTCAAATTAAACGAAGACGAACAAGAAGAATATCTTGGAAAACTAAAAGAAATCAGCGGCGCCGAATATGATCGTCTGATTAAAGAGCGTGACCAAAGAAATACCAAGGCAGCCCATATTTATAAAGATAACGACCGTGGAGCAACTCCCCATACAGGCACAGACTCACCTATTAAGTCAAAACGAGGCGATATTATCGACTTTATGATGGACGAGATTATTATTGCCAGTTTTGATTGGACATTAAACAGAGCTGTAAACTGCGGTTCATATATTTTATTAGGTGTTCCTTACAATATCGGTCAATCTTTGAAAGACGCTCATCAAAGAAGAAAAGCTAACGATTATGTCGACGATCAAGTAGAATCCGGTCCAAAGATTGATGAAAATGCCCCTATGGACGCCTCACACTATTATGAAGAGCTCGAAAATAAAAACATACTTTATCAAAACCTTTTAAGTGAAGATGCTCAAAGAATTTATGATGTTCACTGTAATATGGTTGGACATTTGCAAAACTATAACCCAACCAACAGTGAAGAACTTCAGGAATTTAAAGACACAGAGGTTCTTAACGATCACAAACTTCAAATAGCTTTTGGAGAACTTCTTTTTTCTAGTGGCATCACTTCAGACACAATAAGGTCAACTGAACCTTATTCTAAAATATATAATCTTTTTGATAAACCGACAGAATTAGAATCTGAATATGGCTATTTATTTGAAAAAGAAACCGGACCTCTTAAAATTGAAGAAGGAAAAATTCTCCTTCGTGATGGTAAACCGGTAGATAAAGAGCAAATTGACCAAATAGCCTATTCCTATGATATTTCTACATGGCTCCAAGAAACTTATAAAAAAAGAGATGCCTCCTCAGAAAAGGATAAAAGCAATATATTTTCTGATAATATTCCTTTAGGTCTTCAAAATTTAGGATTAACTAGTGAAATTTTGAAAGATCAGTTTGAAAAGGCTCAAAAACAAACTTTAGCAACTTTACAGATCCAAAGAAAAATTAGCACTGATAAATCAATGTCTGAAATTTTTGCTAATGACTATGCTCAATATATGATTTCTGAACATAGTAAAGATGCTGACAATCCGAAATTAACGGCAAAAGATGTTGAAAAATACAGAAATCAGGCAAAAGTCATCTTTTGGCAAAATATGAAAAGACTTAGAGGTGAAAAAATAGAAGATGCCATTTCTATTGATACATTAATGGTTGCCGCTGAACAAATGAAAAAGCAGAGCAAAGATTCAAAAGAAAAAACACCTAACTTAGTTAAAGAACTTATAAGAGATAAAAATTTTGATCTTAATAAAACAGCTCAAACAGCTATGACAGAATTTGCTCAAGACCTGACTGTCGAACAGTATATTAAAATTAAAACAAATAATTTGAATAGAGTAAACGGTGATATTGATCATTTGAAAGGTGAAAAAGTAAAAATTGATAAAAAAAGAGAACTTATTGACTCAATAAAACAACGGGTAAATATGACAACAACCAACAAGCAATCCAAAAGAATGAAAGACATAGATGATCTCAAAAAAACGGTTCAAGCATCCGGCCTTGATAAAAAGAATATCGATTTTTTCAATAATCAACAAACTGTTCATTAGTGAGTTAAAAATATGAAAAAAGCCCTAAAAATCATAAGAAATCTTATCGTTTTTGTTTTATGGACATTTTTGTTCGTTTTTCTATCACAAAAACTTTTTATTCTGATATGGAATTTTGATATCTTATCACCTTATTCATGGAATATTATATCAGATTTTTGGAACAAGGGAGGAAGCTTTAAAACCTATCAAGATA